>Ga0114923_10000548_pt1 | contig 29035 bp, 34 predicted proteins | sample SumtaG_FD_89578 | JGI IMG/M metagenome (GOLD analysis project Ga0114923, IMG submission 89578) | Deep subsurface microbial communities from Indian Ocean to uncover new lineages of life (NeLLi) - Sumatra_00157 metaG | ecosystem: Environmental > Aquatic > Marine > Oceanic > Sediment | place: near... | reverse complement strand
GGAAACTCTACTTCCGCGCCTTTCACGATGAGTTCTGAACGAGTTGGATGAAGAGCTATTCTTATGCTTCTAACAATGCCAATTCTTCTAGCTCGGTTATCTAGGACTTCTTTTCCAATCAGTCTGCCGGGCATACTTAACTCGTAAAGTTCGGCTTCTATACTTGCCTTTGGTTCTTTTGTTGTAGAGGTCATCTCATCTAGGCTCCTTGTACTGTATGAAGTATTTGTAGGAGGCTTTTTACAGTGAGTATTATCACCGACAGTCCTTTTTACCAAGTGTATAATCCCTATCAGTGCAGGCCCACAAAGCCCCTAGGGCCTATTAGTACATTTCTGATGTATTCCCATAGCTGAAGTCGAGAGAGTCCTTGGTGAAATCATTGTTAAAACCATTACTGATTTGTTTAACTCCAACGATTCCACAGATGGCTCGATTGCCCACGAATATTTTAGAAAGGTGCCATCCCGGAGCTGACTATCAGGTTAATTGGTCAACCGAAATTGACTAAAAACAGGCCCAGAATTGATGAGCTAAACACGATTGTTGGCTAGTTTCTCCCAAAGGGGTATAATTCACTCGATTAATCGATCAATCCGATTCAGTCTATCAGGAAAACTGATTCAGCATGATTGACTTAGACGATTACAGACCTAGAAACAGATTCAGTCAACTGGTGCTCTAGTGCTCAACCACTGGGGTTTCAGAGATGGCATGAAGTCCACAGAGAGTTCACTGAATCATCCGTGAGTCCCTCATAGATTTCAGGATTGTTTATTCTCTTTGGTGTTCTAGCAAAAATATAGTCCTTATAGTCCGAAATTTTCAACACCTTCAGTGTGTTTAATACTCCCAAAGCCATCTGTCAGTCTAATCAGAAGGATCTTTCACAGCTTCTTCTGGTGCTACAGCCTCAGCCACGGATTCTGCAATCGAAATCCCGGGAGCTAGGACTGCTCCTGTTAGCTCCATTGCCTTCTGAGCTTGGAATGTGAGGTATGCACCACCAGCTACAAGAACAACCACAATGATTGCTCCAGCAACAGCAGCTATTGCCAATCCTTCACCTTCAAAGGTTTCAGGGAATATTTGTGCTCCAAATACTCTACCTGTTGACACATCATCACGAAGCTCTAGTTCAATGTCACGAAGCTTTCCAAGAATCGGAGTCGTTCCCCCAGCCTCCATGCTCGGAATGATGTCAAAATCGTATGTAGTTGCCTCTGCTACCAGTGGTTCGATGAAACCCGGCACGGCCTGAATGTTCAACTTTTCAGTATCTATAGATCCTTTCATTTTGATTCCTCATTTTCCTTGTCAGCAAGGTCTTGATACTTGGCTTTCTCAATGTCAAGTAGCTCTTTCCACGAGAGATTACATGATTTCATGTGCTCTGTGGCAGAAACATCAGGGTCCTTCTCCGGGAAGCATGTTCTGAGATAGACATTGTAAGCAGACAGCCTCCTTTTCTTGCCTCGGTTTCTCCACAGAGTCCTGAGCTCCTTGATTGTCGTGTCCCAGAAGTCAGTAGCTGGTTTCTCTGGGACCCCAATCTCCTTCAGTTCCTCGGGAGTTGTGAGCTCAACATCCTTGATGGCCTCAGAGCTGAAGCCCTGTACTGTCAAGTCAGACTCTTTCGATTTCTTGTTTAGAGTGTCGTCATCGGGCATTTTCAGTCGATATTATCAGTGGTACAACGGCAGATAAATCCTTCTACTCATTGTCTAAACAATTCGGTATTTGTTTAAACAATACTCAGCACAAGAACAGCGATTGACTGAAACATCACTTAGCCGTAATGAAATACCAATAGACATTGATGTCACACCACCACGAGTGTCCTATCTCTCTTTCCGGCTGTTCTTTGCCCGTTCTATCCGACGTTTATTTATTTCCTCAAACCTCTCTATCCCGCTAAGGTGCTCCGTTTCAATTATGTCCAGACAGGTCTTACATTTCTCTTCGTGCCCCTTCATGGAACTCCATGAACTATCGGCCTTACGGTGCTTATTACAGCTGAGTCTTGTGTCGAAAAGTGAATCAGATGACCACCGTATCACATAATGTGCAACACCTGTTTCGGGGTAGACTAACCATATTCCTTCTTCTACCATTCTCTTTCCTCCATATGACAACAATGTATAAACTCTTAATGAACTTATACCGGTGGATGGCAGAAATAATGGTTAGCTATAGGAGAAACATCTGGAGCTTTCCAACTCCAGAAATCTGGACCTACTAAACTAGAGAGAGTCTATAGATAGAGCACAGACAACAACCATAGTGAGTCCCTAAGTCGGACCTTCTGGCCACAGAACACACAGTCATGTTCATCTCCCTTATTACAGTTGTCAGGGAGTACACTGCCCTCCTTGCATTGTGGACAAACGAATACTTTAGCCATTGCCTTTACCTACTTAGGGTAGACCGTGCAATGATGTCTTCTTTCCTTCTTCCAGCACAGAATCATAAACTCTGTTGCATCAGGGGTAGCATTTAGACTATTGACTGCTGCTCCAATCATTCTCAATAATTCTTTTTTACTGAGATGAAGTTCGGTACATTCAGCACCGCTAGAAACATGGGTTTCTATATGCTTCTGTGTAGAGAAAGAGAACTTCTTTCCTAGTTTTCTTCTTGTCATGTTTTTGTTCCTCCAAAAAAGAGGTAGGGGGGATTGTTTTCCCCCTAATATCGTAGGCTGTCCAGAATCTCCTTGACATGTTCTGGCTCAATCCTCTCCACTGGAGTAGCCTCAGGATTGTACTGGTCTGAGAGATTGAAGCAGTATCTAGCTGCCCAGTCCTCGACCACTACTCTGACATCAGGAGGCAGGTCTACCAGAATCTTGTGTTCTGTCAATGCCTGAATCACTGAGTACATTGAGTACCCGAGTTGTCCTCCAAGACGTTTTCCAGCAGACTCAGTGATTGATAAGGACCCATCATCAAGGGTCGTCTGAACAAACTTGGTCATGTGATTTCACTACCATCCAATCCTCATAAACCTGCTCGATTTTGTTTATACCTATTACCACCTTTTGGTTTTCCCCCACAAGACCAATCAGAGCTGAGCTCGATGGACACAGACTAGAGAGAGCACAGGGACAGAGTACAGAAACCAATCATAGAGCAATGAGATCAACCACAGAAGTCCCCCAATCTCAAGCTGCTGAAGACTATCGAATCGTTTTACCCTCGTTGGGTTGGTGAATCGGAGTACCCCATTCTTGCCCAGACGGATGCGAGCTTGGAACTGAACCACATCCCCGGGAAACAACCTACCGAGAGCTCTGAACCTCTTGCCATAGAAAAAGGACTGTCTACTTCTTAGAATCTCTGCATCAGGACCCCTGATAGAATCAAACACAACCTTGAGCTCTGGAGCTTGAACATAGCTGTTCCATCCCTCTCTGATTTGAACAAAAATTCCAGTGTATTCTCCCCTTTCACCTTTGAGGTCTAGTGCTTCAACCACAGATTCAGAAGTCACCGTAATTCAGTATCCTCTATTCTTCAAAGACTGATTAAGTTAACGATAGTCATTAACCGCCAAATACAACCCTCGACCAAAGCGAGAGAAGGTCAGGTCCAATGCCCTTTCTCCCTGAAGAGCTGTTGGTGATTTGGACATCGGACCTGTTTGCATGGCCCCAGCCCAGCAAGCTGGTCGGATTTGAGTACTTCGGGAGCTGAAAATCGAACTTCCAGCCCTCAAACCTCCACAGCTCAAGAAAAGTGCAGCTATTGACAGTAGCTTCATTGACAATAGTAGTATCCCTATCAACAATCTCATTGACCACTACCCCTAATCCTACATTGTAATATACATTGGATTTAGGAGGATGGATTAGTGCCATTACTCTTTTCTTAATCTCTCTAACAATCTTTCTCAGAGTCCTATTCTGACCCCTAGTGGGTTTGTTGCTAATCATCCTCGACATTCTGAACAGTCTGTAATTGTATTTCTCTGGATGCAGGCAATATTGTTTCTTGTGCCCTCCAGCCATCAGGTGAACTCTGATGTAGTTTGGGGCCAGTTTGATTATTCCCTTCTTGGCTAAGAACTCAAGAGTTCTCCATCGAGATAGATTCCTAACATCTGCTATCCAGCTACAGGAACCAAAATTATTCATCTCAAGTGAAACAACAACATTCATCCTACCATCTGGAAGCTCAGTATATCCCAGACCATCAAGGTCCCCCTGTCCCTTGGAATGTCTGTAATTGAATATCCATTTCACCGAGGTATCTTCAAACTCTGCTTCCATTACCTCTTTGATGAGATCCATTAGCCACTTCTCCATAGTGTAATTGGATAGACCATACCCCCACAGCACCTTGTCGAGTCCGTGCTCACGAATATCAATTTCCGTAGGATCTGTGATTATGGCATCAACTGGATTGAAAACTGATACTGATTCAGTAGATGGCTCTATCATAGGGCCCAACAGGATTGAATCAGCAGAAGATGCATTTAACTTGTTGCATAATCAAAAAGAGAATCCCTTGGCTGTGGTTCAAAATAGATTGTTGGGTCTATGACAGAATCCCACAGCCAAGCTTAGGAGGGCAATCGAACTCTGGAACAAGCAGACTTAGATTTCCGACCCATTTTATGCTAAGAAGGGATTCCTCTTAAACATTCTTGTTTAAACTTCAAAATGGAGAGCCTGACTCCAAAAAAGAAACTACAGGAAGAATCAAGTACCATGTTGGATGCCATCGGAATCAGGCTCAAGGGAGGTTGAGATTCAGAGAACCCTCCAGAAATAAAGAATATTGATTAACCTGCCTCTACAACTGAATTTGATTCTCTGAAGCTCAGGCTGTAGTAGCTGCAATCAGTCATAAGGATTTGCTCTGACGGAGCCAATATGACCGATGAGCTGACAGATGATCTCACAGATACCAATAGAGAATATGTAAAAGAGTTCTTTTCTGCCAGTACATTGCAATGGATTGCTGACGAGATGGATGTTTCCTTTCAGCTGGTACAGGCAATATTGGAACGACTGGGGTTCCTCAAAGGGGGATAGGGGTTCTTTTACTTCTCAGAAGTTATCATCTCTTTGAAACCTCATCTGCTCAGTGGTTTAATTAAAAACGTTGTAGATGCACGTAGGGTATTTGGTAAGGATTCATAAAACTGCATCTATAGGCTGTTTCCCTGTTTTCTATAGGGGGTACATTTCAGTCAGTGAAATGCCCTCTAAAGACCTCTGGCTCAGACAGAACGTATTTCCAGCACTATTGGGTCAGGGTAGTGCTTCCCTAACAGCTATCTCAGAACAACATACCATCTTTTCACTGGTTTTTATACTGATTGATATGCTATTTGGGTACTCCCCGACTATACAGCCTGATATATGGAATCGTATAAATGGCATGTGTTTACCCCGCAGCTAGGGGTAATGTATAGAAGGAATACCCTAACAAAGACTTTCCGGGTCAACAAGGGCTAACTCTTGATAGTGATTGTCTTCCTTCTTGATGAGCCCAAGCCATTGCCGATGTTGGCTTCTATGAGTTCAGGAGAACATAGTCGGGAAGTCTACATCTTCTAGGTATGCCTTAGCCTCATCATATAGACCAATGAGTTTCTCGATTTCCATTCTGACTTCATCAGGAATCTCTCGGTCTTCCTCGTCAATGAGCTTCTCTAGCCAGTCCTTAGCAGATTCAATTGCTACCATGCAATTCGAGAGCCTTCTCCATCGAGCAAGCCCTCTCCTAGTGAACTTGAACTGGTACACCGTGATTTCGGTCTGTAGGAGTTCTTCATCGTATTTTTCAATTTCATCAACCAAAGATTCCCAGCTATCAAGAGCATTGAAACCCTCCTCAAGAGCCTTAGCTGCTTCACTGACTCTCTCGTACCTCTCGGTTTCGGAGAAGTATTCCTTCATGTTATCTCTCCATTCTTCCATTTCTTTCCTGAGCCCCTCTATATCGCTGATAGAGTCCTCAAAGCAGGAACGAATGGTCATTTTCGTTGGTTTTGGTTTCTCTCTTGCCATGTTTCATTCCTCACTAACTGGAATCCTGTAACCCAAGTAGTCCCTTAATCAGACTTTCAGGCCACAGAATCGGCATCTGTGAGCTCGACTGTCATTCTTGGTCCTTGAACACCAGCACACGATAGAAAGATATCAGTGTTTCTTTGAGGAAAGGTCCATGAAAGATGTACTCTTTGTGTTGTTGGACTCTATACTCTCTCTAGTCTAAGGTCCGGATTGTAGAAACAGACATAGAGGCTGAGGAGCTCGGGTTCTCCGAGCTATTGATTCATATTATTCTATTCTAAGGAAAACTTGGTAGTCATGTCTAAATCCAAACTTACCGGAGCAACAGCAATAATCGGTGTTGTATTAATAGGTCTAGTTCTCACTCTACAACAAGGAACTGCTCCTATTGATGTTGTGATTACTGTCACTGTTGACTACGATGGAGATAGTATTGGCTCACTTGCTCTGACATACTATTGGAAATCAAAACAATTGGACCTTGATACAGAATATCAAGAGATTGATTGGCAAAGTGATACAGTGTCTGCAACAAGTTCACCAACGAACCAAATTGAACGAACAATCGCAGAATACTTGCAGGAAGGATCCACTCAGACATCCTCACCTTGCTGGATACGTCTTTATGAGAATGGTTCTTGGGAACTTGGTCTTCGAATATCTATAGGTGAAATACCAATCACTCTTACCTTCACGGGTACGGGACCATTAGTAGACAATGTTGTCATATCTGGTGATGTCAGCTTAATACCTCCGGACCTAAAATCTGAGCTACACAATATGGGAATCTCTGGATTAGATATCAAAGTTGGATGGAAGCTTGTGATATCTCAGGATTTCTTAGTGAAGTGGGCTGCAAATATATTCGAGGTTTTCCGATGGATTGGGGATGGAATAAGCGATGTTGGAGAAAAAGTTCTTGGAAGCATTGATTTCTTATTTGCTAGTATCATGGTGTAGTACTATGGTCAAAATACATGGAACCGAGAATGTTCTTGCTTTGTCAATTAGATGAACTCATTGGAAATCAATGACTCCAATCCAGTAGCTCCACCAGCCTGTTGATCTTCTTCTTTCTCTTCTTATTCATTCAGATTCTCCTGAGGAAGAATATCCCAACGGTCTTCCCACTTTTGAACAACACCCCAATTCAAGGCGGGCAAGCTTCCACCTTTGAGCTTGGACTTATGGTCTAGCCAAGCCGGTCTTACCTCATCAGAGGTTGCGATGAAGTAACGAGGCCCATCCTTGAGAACTACGAATATCCAGAACTGATCGTCACGTGCTGGTGGTTCCTTTAGTATGACAAAGTGGCTAGGAGTTGAACGGCTCTTCACCTCAACTGAGAATGAAGAACCATCAGGAACACGTGCAAGCAAATCCGTCACTGGGGCATTTCCCAACGTGAATGTTATGAGATATCCTCGTTTGGTCAGTTCAGCAGCCACATAGAACTGTCCAGTCCACTGTGTATGATAATTGGTCATCTTCCTTTAACATTCCTCCTCGTCAGGTAATACTACCCAATAACCACATTTAGGACTTTGCTATTTATGGGGATTTACCTTCTTTGAGCTTCCCTTCTGTTCTCTGCTTCCCTTCTATCTCTATGGCCTCTCTAGTCTATCAGATAGGAGCTCTAGAGCTGGGGAATGGAGGATTCTGTGGGGATAACGTACCTATGGAGATGTAGTCAATTGGTCAAGCTCATCAATCTGTTTATACAATCTTTGGGGATGGATGATAGGTCAGCCCAGAATCTTCCTGAGTCGTTCCTTTTCTTCTTCGGGGTATAATGGTTCCAATGGTCCGGGGTTGATTCCATAGAGCCTGCCAAAGAACTCTTGGATGTTCCTAGATGTCAAGTGTGTATATTGACTAATCATATTAGATTTCTCCGACCATCCCATGAACTGTCTAATGATTGATTCAGGTGTCCCAAGTTCTAACAAGTGGGTTGCCTTCATGTGTCTAAAGATATGGGTGGTTCTCCTTCTTTTTCTGACACCTGCTCTCTTGTAGAGGTCAATGAGTATCAGTCTGAGTTTCTTGTAGGGAACAGGAAAGACGCTACCTGATTCCATGATACCCAGATGATAGAGGAAGTTGGTCAGGTTGGCTCTGAGTAGAGGAACAGTCCTAAGTCCAGTTTTACCTTCCACTGTGGCTATAATGAAGTCATGTTCAGGTTGAATATCATCCACTTCAAGATTGAGAAGTTCACCTGCTCTACAACCAGACTCCAGTAGAAACTCTATGATTGCTTTCTCTTGTGAGTCTTTACAGGCTCTGAGCATAGCAGATACTTCTACTGGTGATAGAAGGTCAGACGGTTTCAGTTTAGACTTGGGTTCCTTAATCTTGATGTCTTTGAGAAGGTACTTTCTTCCTACCTTACCTAGGACAATAGAGAGCATTTTGTGATAGAAGGATTTGGTTGAACTGTTGTCATACTTGGAGAAGAAGTCCAGTATCCATTCTTCACTGATGTCCCCCGGTGGTGGTAGTTTCTTCAGAAAGCACTTGATGACATGACACCAAGACTTAGAGTGATTGATTAGATAGAAGTTCAGTATTTCTCTGTATTCAGGATGCAATTACTTACTCCTGCACACAGGGACTTATACTCTCAGTAAAAATCAGTAGGAGGCTTTTTACAGTGAGTATTATCGTCTAAGCATTCTTTTTTGATGTGCTTGAGTTTATTCGACGTTACTTATTTCGGTCTACAACAATATCTCCATTTTTAATTACCATTCTAATCGTATCTCTATTCTGAAGAAGTTTGATGTCCTCCAAAGGATTCCCGTTAATTACTAGAATGTCAGCAAGTTTACCTGTTTCAATTGTTCCAATCTGGTCTTCTAGTCCCAACGCTTCTGCGCATATCTTGGTTGCAGCCATAAGAGATTCCATGGGGCTAAGTCCACATCGAGTCAAATATTCTAATTCAACTGCATTATTACCCATTAGATATCCTCCGAATAATGGTGCCCCGGCTATGTCACTACCAGCAGCAATCTTAACTCCTGAAGCATGTGCAATCCTAACAGCATTATAGGTGTCTTCATTCATTTGTTCTAAATTACCAGGTGCGTATGCAACTTTCCACTTAGGATTTGTTTCTGTAGCCCGATCTTTTTCTTTGAGGATAGTTGCTGCAAGTGTAGGTACCAGAATTACATTGTTCTTTACCATTAGCTTACATACTTCTTCATCTAACTCACGTCCGTGTTCAATCGTGTCTACACCAGCCTCCACCGCAATACTAATTCCTTCTTTTCCTAGTGCATGAGATGCAATACGTACTCCCGTCCTATGGGCTTCTTCAACCATTACTTCGATTTCACCAATGGAGTAGTCTGCAGATGCGTATGGAAAGTGTTTACTCTCTCCCCACACACCTGTACAGATTTTGATGAAATCTGCACGACCTCTGAGTTGTTCACGGACTGCGAGACGACAATCATCAATCCCATCAGCCAATCTAGTTACTCCTACTTCTTTAATCCATTTTATCGGAACTGAATGGCCCTCATGACCTCCAGTACGTGTGATCATTTGGCGGGATGCCATTATTCTCGGTCCTACTGCTGTTCCTTCTTCAATGGCCTGTTTAAGAGCAATAGTAATTGTTGAACCGCAGCATCTTACGGTGGTATATCCTGCGTGAAGCAATGCTTTTGCATCTGCTGCAATTCTCAGTGCCCTTAGAGCTAGATTTGTTTCAAGAAGCCACTCCATCATATCTCGTGTTCGTGTTCCAGTTAGATGTAGATGTGCATCAATTAATCCAGGTATAACAGTACAGCCATCCGCTGGAATGATGTTGGCATCTGATGGAATCTCAACATTTCCTTCTTCACCAATATTTACGATTTTTGAACCCTTGATCACAACTACTGCATTTTCTAGAGGAGTCTTACCTGTTCCATCAATTAAGACGCCACCCTTCAATACTTTGTATTCATCAGTCAAATTTGATTGCTCCTGAGTTCATTTAGAATGGTTAAGAGTTATTTATCTCATAGGGTGATTGTAGTTTCAAAAGAAAGCATTTGATTACATTGAACTAAGACTATGTGTGATTGATTGTATTGCGTTGAATATTTTTTGGCGTTCTTCATGTAGGAGGTTTTTTACAGTGAGTACTATCCAATATGCGTAAGAAAACCAACTTAACGAGGCCCAGCTGTGACAGTTACCGAGAAGTATGTAGAAATGCCACTGATAAAGGAGAATTCAGTGGACTACAGGTCTTATCAGGTAAATCTAGCAGATACTGCAGCGCGTCAAAGTACAATGATTGTCTTAAGCACAGGGCTTGGAAAAACTGTGATAGCAGCTCTAGTTGCTGCAAAACGATTGTCAGAAGTACCAGATTCCAAAGTATTGTTCTTAGCCCCATCACGTCCCTTGGTTGATCAGCAGGCACGATACTTGCAGCGTGTTCTGGATTTAGAAGAGGGTCTCGTTGTATGTCTTACGGGACACGACTCACCAGAGAGTAGAAAGACTACGTGGCATGATGCTCAAGTCATTGTTATGACCCCACAGGCACTCCAGAATGATCTGATACAAAGTAGTTATGATTTATCGGAGGTTTCATTGATTGTTTTCGATGAAGCCCACAGAGGTGTTGGAAATTATGCTTACACTTTCGTAGCAGAACTCTATGAACGTCAAGGGAAAGATGTACGCTCTCTGGGAATTACAGCATCACCAGGTCATCAGGCTGAGCACATCAAATTGGTCTGCGAAAATCTTAGACTCTCTCACATAGAGGTTAGAAGTGAAACAAGTAAAGATGTGAAAGAGTATATTGTATCAGTTGATTCGGAGATACATTATATCAGATTACCATCAGAGATTGAAGTCCTGAGAGATATCTTGTATTCCATCATGAGTGATTATAGAGAACCGGTCGTTGAACACGGGTTCAGACTTCCTGATGCTAGAAGGCTCACTCGCAATGAGATTCTTCGCACCCAGAGTGCAGTTAGAAAAGAGATAGGATCCTATACCAAACCACCAAGAACCCTCTTTCTTGTGATTAGAAATCTCACAGCACTAATGCGAACGGTACATCTCTTGGAATTCATTGGTACGCAGGGCTTGATGCCAACTCAACGATATATCCAGGGTATCTATGAAGAGATACGAAATAAGAAGACCTCAAAGGGTGTGCAAGATCTTGTTTCTAAGTCGGAGTTTCAGCAGTTCGAGTCATTACTCAATGCTCTGATATCAAAGGGGCACCGACATCCAAAGGCTGACTCGCTTCTTGAGATAGTCAGTGATCAATTATCGGTCAATCTGGATTCACGTATTCTGATTTTCACGCGATTTCGTGATACTGCGGTGGAGGTCACTGAAACCTTAGACCAACTTGATGACGCACGAGTCAGTCGATTTGTTGGCCAAAGCTCGCGAGGAAAAGATAAGGGCTTTAGTCAGAAGAAACAGGTCGAGGTTCTAGAAGGATTCAGAAATAATGAATTCAACATCTTAGTGGCTACACAGGTTGGAGAAGAAGGGTTGGATATTCCAGAGTGCAATCTAGTCATTTTCTATGATTGTGTTCCATCAGTTGTACCCTATATTCAACGAAAGGGAAGAACAGGTCGTCGTGCACCTGGAAGAGTTGTGATTTTTGTTGCAAAAGGAACTCACGATGAGTTCTACCATTGGTCGGTGATGAGTAAATTGAAGAAGATGCCGAAAGCTCTTGAAGAAGTAGAAGATAGCGAAATGGAGAAGCAGACAAGCCTTGAGGAGTTTGTTTCAGATGAACCTCAGGAAACCTCCGAACCTCTAATACCAATTGCACCCCAAAAGGAAGATGATAAGATTAAACTCATTGTAGATTCACGTGAACTACCAACAGCAGTAGCTCGTGAACTTGCTCGTTTGGATGTGCAAATTTCAGCTGAAACATTAGAGATTGGAGATTATATTGCCTCAGAAGATGTTGCTATCGAGCGAAAGGAGTCAATGGACTTCATTCAATCTCTAATCGATGGGCGTCTCTTTGTACAACTTAGTGCCCTCCGCTCAGCATATCGTAGACCAGTCTTGATTATCGAGGGAGAACAGATTACTGGTTTACGCGCTGTTAATCCAGCTTCAATTTATGGAGCACTAGCATCAATCGCAATCAGAATTCAGATACCAATTCTCTGGACAAGGAATGCAGAAGAAACTGCCAATGTATTGTATCGCATTGCTCATCTTGAACAGGTGACGTCAAGCAAACCCCTTCGGACCCGTTCAGGTGATAGTAAAGGCACTGATGCAGAAGCATTGGAATACATTCTGTCAGGTTTTCCCGGAGTAGATACTGTTACTTCGCGAGCATTACTCACAGAATTTGGCACACTTGAGAATATCTTCTCTTCAGACCAAAAAGACCTACAACGTGTGAAAGGAGTAGGTCCAAAAATCGCTGGAAGAATCAAACGTCTTCTTGGGAGAAAATATCCTGCTCATAAGGAAAAATCAGAGTGAGTAGATGGAATTAGTATACCTTGGGGTTCTTTCCTTCGCCCCTACGATAAGCTTCTCTGAGCGCGTCAGTAATAGCGCGACTAACTTCCCAGTAATCCTGGTAATCCTTGTTCTTAAGACGAACTACACTGAGAATCCTGCGAAACACAACATAGAGCTTTGGATCAATCTCACATGCATCTCGAAGATTTTCCTTAGCTAACTCAAGACCCCTCATGTACAACTTGTCACGTTTTGTGAATTGATCTGCTATTTCCTGCACTTCATTCTCATCAGTAAAGGAGAGACCAAGGTTGCGCATTGTGGAAACAATATCAAGAGTCTTGTTCAAATCGTATCCATTCCGCTCTTCGAGACCATCCATGTCACCTGTGGTGATGAATACGTTCTCAGCTGTAGCACGCCATAACTTTTGCATGATGTGGCTGTCACCATTTCCAGCTGGTTCATATCCGTCTTGGGCAACTAGACCGCATTTTTCAAGCTCTTTGATATGATATCTAACGGTCTGAGGTTTGACTTCTTTTTCAGGATCCTTTTCGGAAAGGAAATCAACTAGTTCAGAAGTAGACATGCGGCGGGCTCTCAAAGCATGGAGAATCTGTCTTCGATTCTCATCACTGAGAGCTTTGTAGGCATCAATAGCTTGATCACCTGTAAGAATCCTAAGCGTATCCAACGGATTTGAGCCCTGCATGGAATGTTGCCTCGTTTCTTAAATTTTAGAATCTAGAATATTGTGACTCCACGACAGCTAATAGCCCATCAGGCTACTAGTGTCGATTCGTCAAGTTACGTTCTATGTACCTGAATTATGCAGGTACGTAGATCCATTGGCGCATGTCCTGTAGACAGGGTACACGCTTGATTAGTTGTTTCTTCAGAAGTTTTCTTAGTGCATATCGGACAGTCCTAGGTGCAAAAGATACTTTGTCGAGCAGTTGCTTTGGTGTTACACCATCTTGGCCGCTGCTTCTGAGAATGTCTAGGACAATCATTTGGCTCTTAGTAAGCTTCATGCTCTTGAGCTCTTCCTGAAGTTCGATGTCGCTCATCATTTTGTATTTACCTTCCCTTTAAGTTGGGTTTTCTTGACTCGGGCACTTCTTTGCAGAAATTGCCTAAATCAAACAAGTGTTTGTGTAACAAAGTTACTTATTAACTTATCGCCGTTTCTGGAGAAGGTGTCGCAGTCTGGGACCGCGATAGTTAACAATGTTAAGTCAGTATTGAAACGAAAAAACTGTTGTTTTAGCAAAGTCAGGGACCAATGGATGAAGAATGCTAATCAGAGGTGCAATCCTGATACCTACAAAGCCTTTAATGTCACAGAAGACAGGGGAAGCTCGACTCACCATGAAGAAGGCAGTCATAATGGCAGCCGGTGACTCCACTAGGATGTTACCGCTCTCTGCAAATCAACCAAAGCATCTCCTTCCAATAGCTGGAAAGCCATTGATTTTTCATACATTGGAAGCACTTCAAGAAGCAGGGATAACTGAAACCCTCATCATATACGGTTATCACAAGGATAAGCTAAGCGAGGCAATTGACTCCAGATCTTGGGGAAAGATGACTGTATCATATGTTCATCAAGAGAAGAGAAAAGGTACAGCTCATGCAGCAGGTTATGCTAGAGAGTTTATTGGTGATGATTCGTCAATTTTGATGAATGGAGACATTTTGATGGGGCCAAGGAGTTTTGAAGGTCTCATTTCATATCATCAGAAGGGAAATTACGAAATGACTCTCTCAGTACGACCTGTTGAAGATCCCAGTGCGTATGGTGTCGTCGCTGTTGAAGATGGTAAAGCTGTCAAGTTAATCGAGAAACCCACAAAGGACCAGATGGTGAGTAACCTGGTAAATGCAGGACTCTATGTTGTTGGTAAATCACTCATGGAAGCAATTACAAAGACTGAGCCTTCAAAGAGAGGAGAATATGAAATCACAGACTCCATTGAAATAATAATTGAGAGGGGGAACGTTGGAGGGTATTCACTACCTTCATGGTGGTTGGATATGGGAAGACCATGGGATTTGCTAGAAGCTAACAAGATGATTCAAAGCCAGCAAAAAGGTAAGATAGAGGGAACTGTGGAAGAAGGAGCAGTCATCAAGGGTGAAACTATCGTCAAAAAGGGTGCCTTCATCAAAGCTGGAGCATATATCGAAGGACCCGCTATAATTGGAGAAGATTCAGTAATTGGACCAAATTGCTACATCCGCGCACATACTGCGATTGGAAACAATGTGAAGATAGGAAATGCTGTTGAGATTAAGAATAGTATAATCATGGACGGTACAAACATCGGTCATCTATCATATGTAGGTGACTCGGTTATAGGAAGAGGTTCCAATTTTGGGGCAGGAACAATCACAGCAAACCTACGACATGATGATGGAGATATCAGTGTCACTGTAAAAGGCAAACGAGTTTCTTCTGGAAGAAGAAAACTTGGAGCAATTATTGGGGATAACGTGAAAACAGGTATTGGAACTTCAATCTCAACGGGGGTAGTACTTCATCAGGGAGCAAGAACTGGAATTGGGGTTATCGTCGATAGAGATATCGAACCATTCAAGCTAGTGATTGCTAAACAGGATCAGAAAACAATAGACTTGGATAGAGAGTGAATATTTTGCCACCAACACAGGTTAGAGAGTTCAATTCAATAGTGAAAGACTCTAGCCGAGTTGATGTTCTCTTTGGATATTGCTATCCATCCACATATCGTGCTGGAATGACTGGTCTCGCATTACAGATTCTCTATTCAACCCTAAATGCAAGAGAAGATACATCTTGTGAACGATACTTCAGACATCAGACTCAATCTCCTGCAACTTCAATTGAATCCGGTAGGAAACTTAGGGATAATCATATTGTAGGATTTACTCTCACCTATGAGGAAGATATTCTCAATCTCATTCAGATGTTAGAAACGGGGAACATTCCAGTACTAGCAAAAAATCGTGGTGATGAAGACCCGATCATCATCGTGGGAGGCCCCGTTGTAAGCGCCAATCCAGAGCCATATGTTGATTTCATTGATGCCTTTGTGATTGGAGAGGGAGACCTCGTTGTTCATGAGATAGTTGACAAGATTCGAGATGCGGAGTCGAGAGATGATGCAATCATAGCACTATCTTTGCTTCATGGAATATATGTACCGTCAACAAATCCTGAGTCTGTGGGACGAAATGTGATAGAAAATCTTGATTCTCTTGAATACCCAGTAGCTCAGATTATACCCGATGTAGAAACTGGATCTAAATTGGAACCTGTCTTTGGAAAATCATTTTTGTTAGAGGTAACTCGTGGCTGTGGACATTCATGTAAGTTCTGCCTAGTCGGACATATCTGTCGACCAAGAAGAACACGGTCTTTAGCTAAATTGAAGGAACTTGTCAGCGTAGGGTTGGAGAATACTCCAGTAAAGAAAGTGTCTTTGATTGGTTCATCATTGGGAGACCTTGATGGTTTAGAAGATCTGGTGTGTTGGATTGTCGACCAGGATATTGCTGTTTCAGTACCATCACTACGTGCAGATTCTGTGACTGCCAAAATTCTCGATTGTCTTGTAAAGGGAGGTCAACGAACCCTAACCATTGCTCCTGAAACAGGTTCATCAAGACTGAGGAAAGTAATGGGTAAAGGTCTGAATGATGATGCAATTGAGAATGCTGTGAAGTTAGCTGAGGTTGCGGGATATAACTCACTGAAATTGTATTTTATTATCGGACTACCTGGTGAAACACCATCCGATGTGGAAGATACAGCGACGATGGTGCGAACAATCGCACAAAAGACGAAATTGAGAGTCACCGCAAGTGTCAATCCCTTTATACCAAAGGCTCAAACTAGATGGCAACAAGAACTCCAACCAGATATTGAGATACTCCGACAGAAAATCAAACAGATCGACGAGATTATCAAAAATGTTCCACGAGTCACTTTTGAAACTCTTGACATCAGAGGTGCGAGAGTCCAGGCAGCATTATCGATTGGAGATAGGTCTCTTGGTAAAGTGATACAAATTGCAGCGACATATGGTGGATATGTGGGTTGGAGAAGAGCGGAAAAGGAATCTGGTGTGAAGTTCCTTACCCTAGCTAATAGTGTAGACCATCTTTCAAAGGGAATTCCTTGGGCATTCTTAAGTGGATAACACATCAATGGCGTCTTGGTAAACCTCTTAAGTCGAATAATGGAATTGACTCTTGGATAAGCCATGGTTTCTTTTGACCAAGGCATTCTGGTGAAAATCAATGTCCGAAGACGAGGAATTTCGTCGGAACTTTCCGACTCTAAACAAAGAACTAGAAGAAGGAAATACACAGGCCTTCCCAATAGATGGTGTTCGAACGATGTCTGAAGAATCCGAATCCAAAAAAGAGGAGAAAATTGCATACACTCCAGATGTCATAGATTACATACGACGCTGTGATACCTTGACTCAGGCAAATGAGATTGTCGACTTCCTGACGAAACAGGGTGAGCTTACACCAGGTCAGGGAAGAGCACTCAAGGCCCAGCTGAAATCTGATGGTATTCGAAGTTTTGGCGCTAAAAAGGAAAAGGACCATTACTTGCATCACGGTACCGATGAATGATAGCCAATACTCAGATAGCTACAAAGGTAATCACCACAATGTCACAATCCAGAGTGTATTTTCTAGTACTTTAATACTAATTTTGAATCATTAGAACTTAGACCATTCATTGGTCTAGCATCTTCGGGGGTAGGAGTAAGATGGTTACAAAGAAGAGTCCAACTAAGAAACAACTCAGATACATTGAGGATTATGTAGTTAGTAGATTAGAGAAGATCAATCTGGAACCGTGGCAAGGGGTATGCAAATCATTGGCACCACCACATTATGATAATACAACTCGTTCCAAATGGTTTGGTGAGAACAAGTTTCGAGCTGATATTGGAAGAGATGTTGTTGAGTTTGTTGATGAAATGACTTCAGTTCTGCAAGAAGATAGCTTTCTAGCAAAGATTCGGGTGTCTGATATCAGGTCCGCGGTTGTAAAAGGAGTAAGGAGAGCAGAGAAAGACCAGGGTATCACGAAATACTTGCTGAATGATGTAAAGTTTGCAACTCTACGAACAATTATTGGATGGGTAGATTATCCGGAGAGACTAAAGGGAGAGAGGTCAGAAGGAAAGAAGAAGACACGCAGAGGACGAAAGAAGGAGAAAGGCAAACACACACCTCCGCAAATTGATATTGTTAGAGAATGGGAGATTGTCAGTAATGATTCAATTCGTATCACATCTGCAATCCTGAACAACTATTTGCATCCATACCAAAATGTCGAGCTAGAAATTGACTTTGGATCAAATCTAGTTGTCACAAGTGTTTCACCATTTAGTTGGTTACCTGATGAAAAGAGAATAAGAATTGGATATCTCAAAGCAGGTCTTGGAGTTGAACATCTTGAAACAGAGTTCAGTATTGATCTGACCATTCGAGAACGCGTAGAAAAATACACCATCTCATGTAAGGTTCACTTTGATAACTGCGATAAAGGAGTGCGGGATGTTTCAAAGGTGAGTAAGACTTCCATTAGTCTAGTCTAATGCCAAGTATCAAGATTTCCCAGTTTCATTACCAAATCACGTAGATATACAGGATGTGTCCATGCAAGCAGTTCTCTATAGGGATTCTTTTGTTTCAATATATGATTTGCAAGAATCCTCAGTAAATCCCCCTTGAATCCAGTAATCCCATGGATTTTGTGACCATTTTGACTGAATGAGGATACAATCTCATGTGCAGAGGGAATGCAAAGCATCTGTTCTTCAGATACGCTACGATCAAATCCGATTATTGTTGTGTTATTCTTGGTCTTCCATTCTTCACCCAAGGTCAGAAAATACTTCTTACCTAGAGCAAGATAGACCAAATCAAAACCCGATGTGAGTAATTTCTGAAAGTTCAATGGAATCCCTAACCACTCAGCACGCTCTTGAATCTGAGATTTTCTCATTCCTGAAAAACTACAATCGTATGATGGGAGGAGAATATTCTCTTCGACAAGACCAAAGCCAGCAGATATGATGTGGAATTTCACCTCAGTCTTCTCTATCTGTCGTAGATAATCAACCCCCTTTACCAGCTCGCGATTCTGATTTCCTGTATACATATCACGAACTCTACTTGTTGTACAAGCATGTTCCTTCCGCCATGCTCTAACGGCATCAATCGAAGCTAAATCATCACATGTAGGAGATTCGATTGATTGATTCAATTTCTTCTTACCACAACTCCCAACCACTAAGATACGCAAAGATAAACCTCTACTACAAGGTTATACTCCTCTGCATTGATTAAGACAACGAAAGTTCTATGTTGGCTTGTAGAGGTTATGGCTCTTTGCCCAAGTAATTGTCTCGGGATCACAACGTTTGAGTTCTCGCTCTGGAAAGTCACTAAGCAAGTCCCAGCCAATATCTAGGGTCTGCTCAAAGGAACGATCTTCGAACTCACCTTGGTTGATGAATTCATTCTCAAATCTATCAGCAAACTTCAGGTACTTTTGATCTCTCTCTGTCAGCGCCTCAGAACCAACAACAGCTACTAGGTCTCGTAGATCACGGCCCTCCGAATATCCATAGTAGAGCTGAGCCTGAACCTCTTTGTGATCAAATCTTGTCATTCCTTCACCAATACCTTCCTTCATCAGTCGACTTAGTGAAGGACCAGGATCGATTGGCGGATAGATACCTCTTCGGTGTACACCACGCCCAACAATGATTTGCCCTTCAGTAATATATCCAGTAAGGTCTGGAATAGGATGGGTCATGTCATCTTGGGGCATCGAAAGAATTGGCATCTGTGTAATGGTACCTTTTCGACCTTTAATACGACCTGCACGTTCGTAGATGAGACTCAGATCTGTGTACAGATAACCAGGATAACCACGTCTTCCTGGAACTTCTGATCTTGCAGCACTAATCTCACGTAGTGCCTCAGCATAATTGGTCATGTCAGTTAGAATAACTAGAACGTGCATATCTGATTCGTAAGCCAGATACTCTGCAGCAGTAAGAGCTGCTCGAGGAGTGATAATTCGTTCAATTGCTGGGTCATTTGCTAGATTCAGGAACAATGTTGTATGTTCAAGAGCTCCAGTTTCTTCAAATGAGTCCATAAAGTATTGCGCCTCTGTCGCAGTAATACCCATGGCTCCAAACACTATCGCAAAATCACCCTCTTCTCCTGGAATCTTTGCCTGACGCACAATCTGTGCAGCAATGCGATTATGGGGAAGACCAGAACCAGAGAAAATAGGTAGTTTCTGACCACGTACAAGAGTATTCAGACCATCGATAGAAGAAAGTCCAGTCTGAATTGGTTGACGAGGATATTGTCTGGCATAGGGATTGATAGGGGAACCATAGATGTCCCAGTGATCTTCAGCAGTGAGTGGTGGACCCTTATCGAGTGGTTGTCCAGCTCCGTCAAGAACTCTTCCGAGAATCTCTGTTGACACTGGTAGATGCATTGTTTCTCCAGTAAATCTAACTGCAGTGACATCAGCGTCAAGACCGGCAGTTCCCTCGAATACTTGGATAACTGCTCTACCTCGACCAGTTTCAAGAACGGTCCCTGTTAGTAATTCACCATTTGGTGCGCGGACCTTGACTACTTCGTTGTATGCCACATTATGTGTATTTTCCACAACGAGCAATGGACCACTTACATCTGAAACAGATCGATAGATAATAGAGTCATTTGACATCTGTTAAACCGCCTATGGTAAACTACCATTCAGTATAAACTCGTAATAGTTGCTGAGTTTTAAGAGTTACGAAGTGCAATTCAGATAACAAAAGGAGCAATAAGAAAATAGGAAAGTATTGCAAACAGAATAAGAGACCTGATTATCAGTGATTTTCCTTTTGTTTCTAAATCACCAGCTGCTTTAGTAAAATATAGAATTGCACCAGTAAGCAAGCATATAGCTCCTACAAGATCACCAATCCATACCATTGTATAGATTAAATCAGCATCTGGCATTCCAACTAGATTTGCCCAAGCCATTGTGGCAGCTTCGAATGAAACAATCTCCAGAGTAGCAAGTTGTGCGAGCGCATTGACGATTATTGGTCCACCAAAGTAGAGGAAAACCCCTGCTCCAACCATGAATTTTCCTAATCCATCAGCATATGTTGTTGTGTATACTATGAAACCAATCAGCAGGAAAATCAAGTATCCACGAATTGCTACCGCATAGAGCACCGTGAGTATATTCTCCAATGTAGGAAGCCAGAATTCAGGTAGCTCAAATCCGAAAGGAGCTTGTGCCATCAATAGTGATACTGATTCTGGAAGCATTAACCTCACGTTATGACGTAGTTATTATGTAATATAACGACCACTCAAAGCAGTTCTGATTGAAGAATTTTGAAATCTGCTCTCATGAGTTCTTTTACCCCAGTAGAACGAAGCGCTGCAGCTGGATGAAATGTCATGAAGTATGTTCTTCCTTGAGCTTCAAAGAAAGTCCCATGAGATTCTGTTACTTTCCATGGTCCAACCATTGAGGATATTGCTGTACCACCTAAGAGAACAACAACTCGAGGATTGATCAGTTCTATCTGTTTCTCGATATACGGTCTGCATATCTCCTTCTCAGATCGTGTTGGAGTCCTATTGTTAGGTGGTCTACAATGCAAAATAGAGGTGATAAAGACATCTTCCCTTGAGAAACCTATTTCCTCAATCATGGCTGTAAGAAGCTTACCAGATCTACCAACAAAGGGTCGTCCTGTTTCATCTTCTTTTGCACCTGGTGCTTCTCCAACAAAGAACAACTTTGCATTCGGTGAGCCCTCACCAGGAACTGTATTTGTTCGTGTTTCATGTAGAGGACAAAGAGTACAACTACGGATTGATTGGTGAATCTCCATCAATTCCTTATCGTCTATCATTTCATTATCCTACTACGTAGTTGAAGGGATAAAGTGCACGCTGCTCATTCAACTGGGTCGGCCAGTAAACCAGATTCTGACAATTCTTGGAATAGGGATTGAAATTCACGTTCCATTTTCTTTTCAACGTCATCTATCTGTGTTTCATACGAGTCCCAAGGTGTGAGTTTCATCCGTGCAATATTGTCGAGAACACTCATTTCCAAGATCCTTCTCACTTGTACTCCCATTTTGACTGCTTCAGCCATCTTTTGGGTAAATCCGATGATGACTCTAAGCATTTTATAGGTTTTACCAACAGGTGAGTATGTATCTATCTCATGGATAGCGCTTTGTGTGAGAAAATCTTCTTTGATCATCCTTGCAGCTTCAAGAGTTGCTCGTTCAGATTCGGGAAGAGCGTCAGGTCCTACGAGCTGAACAATCTCACGTAGTTCTTGGTCTTTCTGCAGGAGCGCAAGTGCTTCCTTGACTAGCTCTGGCCAATCTTCACCGAGATTTTCCATGTGCCATTTTTTTAGAGTAGTATGATATAATGAATAACTAGTGAGTGTGTTTATTGCTGGGAAGAATCGTCTTGCTGCTAAATCTTTGTCCAAAGCCCAGAATACTTTTACAATTCGCAATGTAGCTTGAGTTACAGGTTCTGAAAAGTCTCCACCCGGAGGGGATACTGCTCCACACATAGTGATTGAACCAAGTCTTTCATCAGCGGTTAGTGTTTTGACTCTACCCCCACGTTCATAGAATTGAGCTAGACGTGAACCGAGGTATGCGGGATAACCTTCTTCTGAAGGTAGTTGACCAAGTCTTCCAGAAATTTCACGAAGTGCCTCAGCCCACCGTGATGTGGAATCCGCCATGAGTGCAACATCGTATCCTTGATCCCTGAAATATTCCGCTATTGTCGCCGCAACGTATATCGATGCTTCTCGAGCAGCTACAGGCATATTGGATGTATTAGCTATCAGAACAGTACGTTCCATTAGAGGTCTTCCCGATTTTGGATCCTTTAGGTGAGGCCATTCCTCAAGAGCCTCAGTCATCTCATTTCCACGTTCACCACAACCAACATACACGACAACTTGAGCATCAGCCCATTTTGCAAACTGATGGAGAGTAACTGTCTTCCCAGTACCGAAACCTCCAGGGATTGCACCAGTACCACCTTTTGCCTGAGGCATGAAAGTATCAATAACGCGTTGTCCCGTAATAAGAGGGGTATCCATTGATACTCGGTCCTTGAATCCCCTACCCACTCTAACAGGAGTGCGCTGCATCATAATGACATCATGAATATCACCGTGGTCATCTTTGACCTTGCAAATTGTTTCGATAACCGTAAATTCACCTTCAGAAACAATTTCCACAACTTCGCCTTGTACGCCGACAGGAATCATGATCTTTGATGTGATAATACCTGTTTCAGGTACTTCTCCAATAATATCGCCGGGAACAACCTTAGCTCCAACTGAAATTGTAGGTTTGAAAGTCCATTTCTTCTCCTTGTCAAGTCCCTCGACATTGAGACCTCTTGAGATGAAATCACCAGACATCTCCTGTAGTTTAGGGAGTGGGCGCTGAATACCATCATAAATAGCTCCAAGAAGTCCAGGACCTAATTCCACAGAGAGAGAGTCTCCAGTGGATTCTACTGGTTCTCCGGGGGCAATACCAGATGTTTCCTCGTACACTTGAGCGGTGAACTCTTCATCACCTACCTCGATAACCTCACCAATCAGTTGCTGGTTCCCAACTCGTACTACTTCGTACATTCGAACAGAGGGTAATCCTGAACATTTTACAACTGGGCCCGCAATGGTTTCGATTCTTCCTGTCGATTCAGTCATGGTTTATAGCTCCATCATGTTGATGTTAGATATTGATTTCAATGCCCACAGCACGTCGGATGAGTTCCTTCAGTACTGCTTCGTAAGCACCGGTAGATCCAGTTCTATCAGAAATCAATAAGATAACTGGAACTGGTGATGCTGACAGTTCAACAATTGCGTCTTCCACCTCTCCAGCAAGGGGTTCTGTGATAATGATTAACCCCATACTTGGGTCTCGAAAGAAGTCGTATAGCAACTGTCTTGTTTCATCAGGGGACTTAGGAACTGCACATTCACTGACTCCGACTAATCGAAATCCTGTAACTGTATCCCTGTCACCAATGACAGCAATTTTATCGCTAGACATACAATCATCCAACTAATGTTGACTTGCAATGACTCTTTGGTCCACTAAAAAGCATTTGGAAATTGATGAAGGAGCAATTTTTTTTTGTATCAACTTGTAAATTCGGAGATTATATGGCGCTCCTCAACAATTGTCCAACAATAGAGGCATTTGAGCTGAATCGGTTTGTGTGATATTACTTGGTACTTGCTGTGGATAGGTTCTCTCTCTTTGTTTGTCACGCATCGTTGATTGGGGCATCTCATGATATCTGTAATCATTTCAGGTAGCTCAACACAGTACTTGTGGATGAGTTTATTATCCTCAATATGATTGATTGTTGCTTCTGGTGCTACAAGAGCAATTCGAGCTACTTCTTCGTCTTTGAGAAATCGATGTTCAATCTTGACAAGGTCTTTCTTCTCAATCTTTCCACTTGTAATGTTCATTGCGAGACTTACTACATTACCATCTTCACCGGTAATTCCCAAGATCTTAAGCACTTCCAGAGCTTTTCCTGCTCTTATGTGGTCAATCACTGTTCCATCGTGAATCTTCACGATTCTAAGTTTGTCATCACCAATTTCATCAGACATTACCAATCACACGCAGGTCCGTCCTACAAGTCACTCTTTTTTAGACTTTCCTCTTTTTGTTGAAAATACAAAGGCGAAGGTTGATATGGATTACAGATGGAACACCCCCAGAAGACGGTGATATGGTCTTGGTTCTAGAAGGTCTTGGTAAATCCCTAAACTCTGCTCTGAAGAAGCTCTTTGGTGCAAGTGTTATTGATGAGGAACTTGTAAAGGAACTTGTAAAAGACATTCAGAGAGCGCTGTTAATGGCGGACGTTGATGTCAATCTTGTGATGGCAATTACAGAGAGAGTACAAGAGGAAGCATTAGACGAGAATCTACCTAGAGGTATTTCTCGAAGGGACCATATCATTCGTGTAGTCTGGGATACTCTTGCATTCTTCCTAGGAGAAAAACCCGTACCACTCACTATCAATCCAGGAAAACCGAATCTTGTGATGATGGTGGGTATCCAGGGATCAGGAAAGACCACCACAATCGGTAAACTGGCTAGATATTATCAGAAGAGAGGTATCAAAACTGGTGTCATTTGTGCAGATAATTTCAGACCTGGTGCATACAGTCAATTGAAGCAGTTAGCTGAGAAATCGAACGTACCTTTCTGGGGCGATGAGGAAGAGAAGGATGCTGTCAAACTTGCAAAGAAAGGGTTCAAAGAACTGAAGAACAAGGGCGTAGAATTGATTCTCTTAGACACCTCGGGACGACATAGAGAAGAAACGAGCCTTATCAAAGAGATGCGTGATATTTCCAAATCTGTCAAACCCCAGGAGATTATCCTTGTTATTGATGGTACTCTTGGACAGCAGGCAGGGGTTCAAGCAGGAGCATTTCAAAAAGCTACTGAAATTGGCTCAATCATAGTCACGAAACTAGATGGTAGTGCAAAAGGTGGTGGAGCCCTATCAGCAGTAGCAGCAACAAAGGCACCAATCAAGTTCATTGGTCTGGGAGAAGGAATGGATGCAATAGAGCCATTCAATCCTACAAAATTCGCTGGTCGTTTACTGGGAATGTCTGACATTCGAGGGCTAGTTGACAAGGTCAGAGAGGCTCAAATCGAAGTAGAGGACGATGCTGTAAAGCGTATCATGAAGGGCCAATTCTCGCTAAAGGATATGATGGCACAATTAAAGCAATTGAAGAAGATGGGCCCCATTGGAAAGGTCATGGAAATGCTTGGTCTTCAGTATAAATTACCTGAAGGTGTTGCTGAGGTTCAGGAAGAAAACATGAAGAAATGGGAAGTCATCATGAATTCCATGACAAAAGAAGAGCTAGAAGAACCTAAACTCATCAAAGCATCACGTGTAAAACGTATTGCACAAGGTTCTGGTACATCATTGAAAGATGTAAGAGACCTATTGAAACAACATGACCAAATGAAGAAAATGATGAAGCAGATGGGTAAGCAACGTCGAGGGAGAAAAGGCGGTATTCCAGGTCTTGAAGGATTGCCGGGAATATAATCTGGAATTGAGGTTATAATGAAACATTTCTTGATACTCTTCGACGATATTCCAATTGACAAAGCATCAGTGAAATCAGGTAATAATTCTCCCGAGGTTATCACAGCAGCAAGATGTGTGAATGTAGGCCTCTTCATTTCTGGAAATCTTCGTAGAGATGTTGTGATTTCTCTAGCAAAAGGATCTCTTGATGATTTGAAAATCATCTCATTTCCAGGAGCTAATCTTAGACGAGTTTCACCAGATGAGCGGTCAATCTCTTTCTTTCTCATGAAAGCCTTGTCAATTGTTGAAGAGCTAGGGATGGATTTCCTTGAAATAATGGATAATGGAATTGAAGTGAGACGGAATAGTTTGAAGAAGTTCTTAAACTCACATGCTCCAGCGAGAGTCTATCTATCCACTCCTAAGAACACTTCGGGCACTGTTGATGATGCCGAGTATGAAAATTCTTTGCTAATCTATTCTACTGGAAAACAATTCGATTTAATTCAAGAAAATGCTACGTGGACGCAGGAAGAACTACCTTATTTTCCACACCCGGAGAGATTCATTTTGGATGTCAATATGATAACGGATATGAAGAAAGCTTCATAATGTCATCTTTTCCAGAGTATACTTGACTCCCATTGCCTACTAATGTTACTCCAGAATTCGACAAACAACGGTTAATCTATGAAGAAACAGAAGACTTAGCGAAGCGAATAGTAGAGTTAACGAAACTTCTCTCTTTTGCTCCCCGTCATAAAGGTGGGGAACGAATGGTTGGGGACTATCGAAAGAAACTTGCGATACTCAAGGCTCAACTGGAGAAGAAACAAGAAATTGACAGGGCTAGAAAGAGCGGAGGAACAGAAGAGGGAGTCGTTCGGAAAGAGGGTGCGGGACAGGTTTGTTTGGTTGGAGTAACAAATTGCGGTAAATCTACCATCATCAACGCGGTAACAAATGCAACTTTTGATATTGCAGACTATCCATTTACTACACCCATACCAACACCAGCGATGCTTACATTGGAAGATATCAACATCCAGCTTGTAGAACTACCTGGAGTATTTGAAGGAAGTCACGAAGCGGGAATTGGGAGACAAGCACTGTCTGTGGCTAGAAATACTGATTGCATCGCATTGATTATTGATTTGTCACACGATATTGATACTCAGATGAACATAATTCTGGGAGAATTGGATGCTGCGAGAATTAGACTGAACAAGGAAAAAACAGCTGTTAGAATTGAAAGGGTTGGTCTAGGCGGACTCATGATCTATGGTGCTCAAAACTATGAAGGTGATATTGAAGAAGTAATGGAATATCTTAGAGCACGTAGAGTGTCAAATATCATTGTCAGATTCCAGAAACCGGCAACCTTCGAACAGCTCACTGATGCAATGGATGCGAGTGTCGCTTATGTTCGTGCAATGGTTGTTGCTACTAAAGGAGACGCAACAGGTTCTGAAGCTAGATTCCAAGAATTAGAATCGAAATATAGTGAGCGGTTTGATATTGTCCCAGTATCTGCGGAGAAAAATGAGAATCTTGATGGTATGAGTTGGGCGCTCTATGAACATCTCGATATCTTGAGAGTATACACCAAGATACCTGGAAAAAAGAGGGAAAATAAACCAATAGTCCTACCAGCGGGTTCAGTAGTTCAGGATGCAGCAGGTAAAGTTCACAAGGAACTTTTTGTGGAACGCTTCAGATCAGCTGTGATTCTTAGAGCAAATGATAAGATCAAGCGAAGAGTTGTGGGCTTGCATTATCCCTTACAAGATGGCGACATTCTTCAACTATCACATAGCTAGTTGTATAGGGAGCCTGATATCCATGGAATTCCCAAATCTTGTTATCATTCTAGTTGAACCAGAACAACCAGGTAATGTCGGATTTGTCACACGTGTCTTAGCAAATTTTGGTGTTCAAGAACTGAGAATTGTTGGATGGGATCCACGTGAGGATATGATTGCACAAATCTACTCTGTGCGGGCACATGAAATCCTGGATGCTGCAGGGATTTATGACGATTTACCATCAGCATTGGAAGATATTGAAGCAGCTTGGGCAACCTCAGCACGAGCAGGTAGAAATCACAGTGTAACCAGAGCTTTGGTACCCTTGGAAAATCTACCAAATCCAAAATCACTTGAAGGCAAAGTTGCTCTTGTCTTTGGAAGGGAGAGTTCAGGACTCACAAATGAGGAACTGGGTCTCTGTGAATTTGCTTTCACTATTTCTACTTCAGAAGGATATCCAAGTCTCAATCTCAGTCATGCAGTAGCAATTGTGCTTCATCATCTATACACAAATTATGCCCCTGAGGAACCAAGTGAGATTGTACTTCCCAGAGCAGCCACTCGTACAGAACGGGACCAAGTAATGGTCTTTCTAGACGAGGTGATTGATGCACTCGTTCTGAAGGAGTATAGAAAACCAATTGCAAAACAGGTCTTCAGAAATTTACTCGGAAGGTCATACATGACTGGACGTGAAGTGACTACTATGACTGGTGTCGCTCGAAAATTGTACGACCTCGTCAAAGAAAGCGAGAAAGATGACGATTAGATACCGTACCCCATCTTACGTTTGAGTGCGGGATCAATCTTGTCAAACACAATCTTGCAGGGAGTTGGCATCTTAGGTGCGGCCTTCTTGAGTGCAGCCCTTGCTTCTTTGACATGTGCACGGTTACAACGGATTGTGATGAGAGCCTGATTTGGCCTAACTCTAGCTGCAACGCCTATTACCTTGCCCCATGCCTTTCTCATTCCATCCTGTACACGATCCGCACCAGCACCAGAGATCATTTTGTTCTCTCGAAGGTAGTGGTATGGTTTGACACGAACTCGAAGGTGGTAGTTACTTCTACCAGCATTCTTGGTCATATCACGGTTAGATGCAATACGAGCAGCCTCAAGAGCCTGATGTCTAATCTGACATCGCTCAAGACCAATCAGTGACAATTCAATCTCAAATTCGCCTTTGGTATTACCCATGTCAAAGCTAACAATACGGCTAGCTGGTCTACGATGGATATACTTCTTTCTCACGAATGGAGGTCGATCTTGCTCTCGATAACATTGTCCGGGACGTTTTCCCATTTTTAGTCACCTTGAAATTTATGGTCTTGAGTCGCTAGACTCAACGCTTCCGCAAGAAGTTTGAATAAAAGGATTATGGAGTGGATAGAGATTCCATTGATGAGAGTGTCAAAAACAACTGTTCAAACGAGCAATTTCAGGGTGTAGGGGCATAAAACCAGCCAATCTATATTATTTTTGCGAAAGAAACTCTTGATTGGGACTAGAGCCT
>Ga0114923_10000547_pt1 | contig 29039 bp, 18 predicted proteins | sample SumtaG_FD_89578 | JGI IMG/M metagenome (GOLD analysis project Ga0114923, IMG submission 89578) | Deep subsurface microbial communities from Indian Ocean to uncover new lineages of life (NeLLi) - Sumatra_00157 metaG | ecosystem: Environmental > Aquatic > Marine > Oceanic > Sediment | place: near... | reverse complement strand
TTTCCGTCACCATCGAAGTCTAATACCTAGAAGCGCTACAGTATTGGACTTCGATGGTGACGGAAATGATGAGTTTGTTATTTCTACATCTGATGACCAGCTAACTGCGGTCAGTTTTAGTGGCGCAATAGATTACAGCGCTACAGTGGGCATGGCATTCAACATGGCTCCAATTGGGAATGTGGATGTCGGAGCTGGCGAAGACATCATCGCGTTTCCGATTTTCAAATCCCAAGATACTTTGGCCATAATCCGAAACATTGATCTTCTATACGTACTCGATGTCACTTTTGACCTTGAAACAAGCTTAACGCTTCAGGGTAATAGCTTGTGGGCAAATACTACAGTCCTGAATGCATATAGTGAGCCAGTAAGTGATGCCTCTGTATCTCTTGTAGCTTCATATCGATTCGGTGTGGGGATTTCGGAACAGACAATGGGTATGGTTTACGATGATAGTACTCAATTGTATACAACAACTGTCGCACCCAACTGGCCAATGGGATTGGCAAACTTGTCACTTTCTGTTGATCACTCATATTATAATTCAGTTAGCTTTGAGTTTGAAAATGCTTTGAGAGTTGAGTCCCCCCTCAGTATAACCCTCTTCACAGACTCAGAGGTGCTGCAGGGGAGCGACCTTGACATCAACATAACAATAACCGACAGCTTAGGTGCGAAAGTCACAGACGCGGATGTCAACGTAACGCTTGATGGTGTGAACTACCCAGTCGCGTATATCGGAGGATCTTACTATACCTCAGTTACTGGAATCGATCTTACACCAGGAAGCTATACAGTTCTTGCCTCAGCAGACCATCAGTATGCAACAACCGGAACAAGTCATTCAAAATTGGTTTCAATTGTGACTGACAGTCTGATAGTCTTGCGAGGCTCTCCAGTACAAACACAGCAAGATTTGAGCTTCACAACGTGGCTCAATATCACTGATCCGTATGGAAATCCAATTGATAGTGCAACTGTATCGGTGGACTTTGGGTATATTGAATTCACGCTAGTGGAAGTCGAGCCAGGGAGATATTTGCTAGATGATATTGCTTCTATGCCACTCGGAAATTACACAGGGGATATCATCATCCAACACCCCTACATAGAAGGTACAGAGTTTGGCCAATATTATATGGCAGTCACTGGTACTCTCGCACCTGCAGTTGGTTACGAGTCTTCAATAGGTGGCGGGGAGAACTTTACAGTTTCTGTCTTTGTATACGATTCCTATGGTGTCACACCTGTGGGAGCGTGGGCGGAAGTAGAGATTGGCGGGGTCAACTACACTGCGACACACTTTGAAGGAGCAGAATTCAGAGTCGAATTGAATGCTTCATTGAGTATTGGTCAACACAGCATCATCGTGTATGTTGGAGCAAACTTTGGCGAACCTAGAGCTGACGCTCATAACTTATACGTATATTCTCTACCAGTAACAAATGTTGAATCATCTTTAGGATGGACATTTGACCAAGGTGACTTGACAACACTGACAGTTACCGTAAGGGATTGGCAGGGAACATTGGTTATCGATGCAACAGTTTCTATGCTAAGTCCAAGCAGTGCTTTATTCACACCAATTGGTGATGGTACTTACTGGGTAGACCTGGATACTATTGGTTATGCACCAGCGAACTACTCATTACTAATCTTAGTGGAACACACCTATCTGTTTCAAGATGACTCTTACCATAATCTGACTGTTAATGGACAGGCAGTAGTAGATGTTACCATACCTGAAGTAGTATTCAATCACCAGATGGCGAGATTTGATTTCGTTGTGGTAGATATATACGGAAACCCGCTAGATGAATTTGATTATAGCTTCACCTTTGCTGGAGTTTTCACTCACACAGGAACTTCATTCTCATATGAAACGTCGTGGGAGTTTCTACCGGATTTACATCCGGGTGAATATCAGCTCAATATGACTATAGACGGACCATTCCTGTCACAGAGCGAATTTACAATCTGGGTAGATGTCATTGGAATCCCATCAACGTTTGTACCCTCGCCTTTAGATCAATCAACATACCTTCAGGGTAGTGAAATTAACTTCACAGTCGTTCTCGGTGATTTAGCAGGGTATTCAATCTCAAGTGCTGAAGTAACTGTAACAATCCGTGGGAGCACATACACACTGACGGAAGGAGCTGTGGGTGTCTATTCCAGACAGGTCTCAACAGCAGGACTTCCATTGGGACAGTACAATGTTACATTTGGAATTGTTCATGTATATTTATCATCTCAGTTAATTTATCGAGATCTATTTGTTAAGGGATATGCCAGTGTTGATCTTTCTGTTACGCCAAGTCCAGTTCTGAATCAATACGATGTGACATTCAATTTCACGGTTACCGACGCTTATGGTAATCCATTGACTGGTTTCAACTACACCCTTGACTTCGCGGGGATCTATAATATATCAGGAACCTCGGCGTCCCACAAGATCTCTTGGACTGTTGATCCAAGCTTCATTCCTGGAAGCTACTGGCTAAACATGACTGTTGAAAGTGTTCTCATTCTAAGATCAAGTCACAATGTGAGTATAAGCGTGCAAGGAATTGTCGCCGCACAAATCCTTCAACCTTCTCCTAGCACCATTTTCGCACAAGGAGACACCATTAAATTCGTTGTACAAGTGAGAGACAATGAAACATCATTCATCACGGGGGCGACAGTGACATTGTATCTCCATGGTACTACCTACCCACTCATCGAAACAAGTGCAGGATTATATGGAATCAACATCACAACTACTACACTCCCACTAGGAGAATACAGCACACAGATAACGGTTTCAGGTGCATTCATGGAAACACAGCAGCTAACAGTTGGTTTCGATCTAATAGGAGATGCTATTGCTAGAGTAGAAACAGATCCCTTGATTCTACTTAATTATGAGAATGCCACATTTTCAATTGCTGTAGAAGACCAGTATGGTAACCCAATTAGCGAGTACAACTACATACTCGACTTTGGTGGGCAATACAATCTCTCAGGTAGCTCCGATTACTTCAAGATCCTTTGGACATTTATCCCAGAATTGATTCCCGGTTCATATGTTCTCAATGTGACGATTTCGGGTCCTCACACAGGTCCCATAAGCTCTATGACCACCATGTTTGAGGTAATGAGCCAACTAAATACCACAGTGCTATCACCGATAGAGAACACAACATTTGTGCAAGGAACAGATGACGTATTCTTCAAGGTAGATTTACGGGACATGCTTGACAACGTAATGGACGGTGGTTCAGTTTCTGTCCTTATTCATGATTCGTTCTTCACCTTGAACGATCTTGGTAACGGAACATATTCAAGAGTAATTCCGACTGCAGGATGGGCCGCAGGTGATTACAATTACACTTTGATGTTAAATCACCCATACTTAGCTCAAGATTCCATAGTAAGAGGGAACGTGGAAGTACTTGCTGAGCTTGTGTTCCACGTAGAATTCTTGCCAGATATACCTCAACAAGGAGAACTACTAAATATCACGATTGAGGTGACAGACAAATACGGTAATCCAGCATCAAATCTGAACATTACGGTAACGTTCCAGAACCAAACTAAGCAGGCTTTGGAAACATCTCAAATCGGAAAATACAGTGTGATCTATTTTGTAGCAATTCAAGGATACGGTGACGAAGCGATTGACGTATCAGCGGAAGGTGCGTTATGTGTTTCATTTGTCACACAGACGCTTTCAGATGTGCCAGTTGTCGTAGCAGTTCCTCAGATAGCATTATCAGTTGAAACGTTCACTCCCATTTTCATTATCGTATTTTTAGTTAGCTTCGTAGGTCTGCTTATCTATTTCAGAATCTCATCTGGTATGTCGTTCACTCGGGGTTCTGAAGAAGAACTCCATCGAGGAATAAGAAAACTAGACTACTTGTATGGCGGTATAGTGAGCCTCGCAGGTTTGACCATCCTCCATTCATATGTTTCAGCTGGTTCCGGTGAGTATGGTCTTGCAGTAGCAGAAAGCGTGCTAGTTCTTGGCATCTCACTAATACTGTATGGAATTTGGTTGTACAGAGATGCAGCCTCTTCTATACTTTCCACTCAGAGGATAAACAGAAGAAGGATGTTTCTTGGTCTATGGCATTTGATTTTCCTGCCAATTACCATTCTTCAGATATTTGGTTGGGGTCAAAATATCGAATGGCTAAAGTTCTATGTATTAGATAATGTCTTTCACCTAGGGGAACTTGCAATTCCTTCAATAATGATGACAATCTTTGGAGCGTACCTCTCCTCCATCGTGATAGTCGTTCTGAATCTCTATAAAGAGATTAGAAAAGGAACTGCACGACTTGGCGAGATGGCTGTTCTAGGTACACCATCCATTGTTATCGAACATGAGTGTGCAGATCTTGTCGAGAGATTAGGTTCATCAATCAGGATGAAGTTCTTCATGTTCCTTGTTGTTCTGGCGGGAACTACTGTTCTCACGATGGATTTCCTTAGGAGCTATTCCTTAGGCGTCATTATCCTATTGCCGGTGGTATTTCTGGTGGTGATTCCCTTTGGATCTTCAAAGATGGCAAAGATACTTTCAAGAGCTTCAGTTGCTACGCAGAGCGATGGAGATGATGAGAAACATCTCTCCGAGATTGCTGACGAAAGTATCGAAACCACACCTCCACCCAAGGATGAAGAGATTGAAATCACCGAAAAAGACACAGACGAGGACATCACTCCTGAGGATGCTGATGAGAAGGAAACACCAGTAGTCAAGCCAGAGGCTCGTTTGACAAAAGCTGAGATTATTGAACAACTACCTGACGAGCTTAAGGAACTGATGGGAATGGAAGAGCTCGAGAAACTCACCAAGGCGCAACTTAAGGAACTCCTACTCTCGGATGACTAGGACACTTAATCTACTGTGTCAGGTGATGCCTATTCATTCGGGGGACCTCCAGTAAAGTACAGATATCTACAAACTTCAATTCTGTATCAGACATGTTAATGACTAAAGTTATTCTGGTTGATTTAAACAACTAAAATCCACAAATGAGTATTTACTCAAAATTAATTATTCTTAATGCACATATAATAATCCTTAATATAGCTTGGAAAGGAATTATCCATAGGGTCTGGTGACGAGATATTCAAACTCCCCTCCTAACCACGCGAATAATGTCCTACTTCGGTAGGAACTACTTTCCCTAATTTTCTCGGATCTGGGCCCATCTTCTCCTTCTTACTATTTTACTTTTGAAAGACAATTCTCATTACTTTGAAAATGTAGAAACATTGAAACCTGTCGTAGGAGTAAATGTAACTGCAATGAGAGAATCTGGAAGAAGGTCCACAAGAGGCCAACGAAAGAAGAAACCTCGAATGGTTAAGGGATTGCTACGAATTGGTGCAGGTCCAGCAATGCTGTATCTGACTGCAGGTACTAATAGACCAGTAAAGTTGGTAAGAGAGGATATGGCAACTCTAGAAACTGACACTCGTAAGCATATCGAGGAGATGACAGAGGAAGAATTAGAACAGGCGATGGATCGTCTTGGAATAAAATCAATCGCTCTGACTGATGATGAGAAACTGATAGTGATGCTAGCATCCAAGTATGTTTTAGCGGGTTACTTCTTGCTTACCGATGAAGAATCTACTTCTTGATGACAAGAAGAGGACCATCTATTTTTACTGGCATATCTGTTGGTAGATCTAGGAGCCAATCTTCAAGTTCTTCAAGACTCTCGAAGCGTAATAGTGTTGCAAGCCTTAACAATGGAAGTGTTTCGTACCGAGTCATCACTTTTTTCAGCTGAACCATTCTAAATGCGTCAAGCTCGGCCTTTGCTTCTTCTGCTAGTTCTTTAGAAGTGTCAATCCAAGGACTAGCGACATCAAAATCCCAGACTTCTACGAGTCCATCGATTGAACCGGTAATCACATGTCTACAATCCGGTGATACGACAAGTGAGTGAATATTCTCCGTGTGGGTAAGATTAGCTAGAAGAACTCCACCACGTAATACCCAAACGCGCACTGACCCATCTGGAGAACCAGTGATAACATGCTGTCCATCATGGGACACATGAATAGTCAGAATGGGTGCAGTGTGACCTGCCATTGTTTTCAACAATGTTCCAGTTTCAAGGTCCCAGAGGTAGACGTTTCCATGCTGATCGCCAGAGAGAACGTACTTGGAATCTGCAGTCATGGTGATTGCAGTCACATGACCCTTGTGTCCACTAAGAGTATTGAGTAATGTTCCTAGCTCGAAGTCGCGTATCCAGACCAGACCAGGATATCGTTCTCCAGGAATTCGTCGACTACCACAGAGTAAGTGTCGGCCATCGGGACTAATTGCCATCGAATAGATTCCGTGCTCATGTTCAGAGGTTCTAAGCAAGATTCCACGGTCAACATCCCAAGACCTAGTGAGACCGTCTTCACCTCCAGTTACAATGAATCTCTGGTCAGGGCTAACGGCAACTGCAGTTACATGAGCAGAATTCGGAGCAAGTGAGCTAACTAGTTCACGTTTATGGATATCCCAAATCTTCACTGCAAGATCCTTATCTGCTATAGAAACAAGGTGCCTTCCATCTTGCATCATCGCCATGTTATAGACTGGTCCCTCATGACCAACAAACTTGTGGATTTCTTTGCCAGTTGCAAAATCCCAAAGTCGAATCGTGGCATCCTGTCCACCAGAAATTATAATCTGACCATTTGGGGTGGTTTCCAAAGACCATACGGTGAACTCATGACCATCCATATGATTACTTGGCGTCATTTCACCGTCCAAATCCGTAAGCTCCCTCAAAGATTCTGTCGCGCTTTTCACATACAAATCAAATGAAGAAAAGGTTGTCGTTTGTCCGATTTGAATTAGAAAAAAAAGAGAAGAGGTGGGTGGTACTAAGTACCACCACCTTACACTAGTTTAGGTTACTCTATTGAACAGCTTCTGGAACGGGTACTTCACCCATGCCAAAGTCTGCACCTTTCATGCTCTTACGTAGTGCCCAGACGGTCATCACGAAGAGAACTAAGAGCGCAAGTAGTGCTGGAATCACAAGGGATCCATCAGTAGAGGTCTCAACCATGACCAAGAGTGGAGCCAGAATCAAAGCTAGTAGGTTAACTACCTTGATCATTGGGTTAAGTGCTGGTCCAGCAGTGTCCTTCAATGGGTCACCAACTGTATCACCAACAACTCCAGACTTGTGTCGCTCTGAGCCCTTACCTCTGTTGTTTGCGATGTCTACTTCTTCATCTTCGATGGCTTTCTTCGCGTTGTCATATGCACCACCAGTATTCGACATGAATACTGCTAGCAATTGACCAGATACGATGATTCCACCGAGGAATCCACCGAGAGCTGCAACTCCAAGGAGGAGTCCAACCATAAGTGGTATGGAAACAGTGAGAGCTGCAAGTGAAACGAGCTCTTTCTGAGCGGCTGTGGTTGAGATATCTACGGCACGATCATAATCAGGTTCCACAGTACCTTCGAGGATACCAGGAATCTTGAACTGCCGTCGAACTTCTTTCACCATTTCACCGGCTGCACGTGTAACTGCTTTGATATTCACAGCTGAGAACAACCAGGGTAATGCTGCACCCAAGAGTAATCCAGAGAATACTCGTGGATCATCCAGGAAAAGATGCTCCAAACCCAGAGGGCGTAATGCAACAATTATGAAGGCATCAAAGAGGCTAACTGCTGCAATTACTGCTGATGCAATAGCAACTCCCTTAGTGATAGCCTTGGTTGTGTTACCAACTGCATCAAGTTCAGCCATGGTCTTCATTGCTTCCTTATCGAAATCACCAGGTGAGAGTTCACCAATACCAGCTGCGTTGTCTGAGATTGGACCAAATGCATCCATTGCAACATTATTGCCAGTGTGGGATAGCATGCCTATACCAATCAATGCAATTCCGTAAAGGGTCCATAGAGTTCCATGGATACCTGGAACGAAGAATACTGCAATTGCTGGTGTGAATAACCACCATGCGATTGCAAAAGTTGTTACAATCGCAACAAGAGCTGCTACTGCGGACTCGTAACCAGCAACAAGACCTGAGAGGATCATAGTTGCGGTACCGGTTTCTGTAGCTTTCACAATCTCCTGTACTGGAGGTTTCTTCAGTGAAGTGAAGTAACTTGTGAGCGGATTGAATGATACGGCAAGCAATACACCAACAGCAATCAATATTCCGAAGCGGAGATCTCCAACATAGATCCATGACAACAGAAGTGACAGGATTATTGTGAAGACGCTTGAAACTTCATATGATAGGAACATTGCTTTCTCTGCATAGACGTTTCCCTTCTTGAAAATACGCGGCCAAACTGGAACCATGACGGTACCAATCATTGATGAGATTACACCAATGGCTCGAATAAAGAGTGGGAATACAACTACAGCAAGTGCTCCCCCAAGAAGCATGGGATAGTGTCCAGCAGCTGTTTCTAGGTAGAGAACAATTGCTAGAATCAGAGATGAAACAATTGTAACTTCATATGACTCGAAGATATCAGCAGCCATTCCGGCGCAATCTCCGACGTTATCACCTACAAGATCTGCAATTACTGCGGCGTTTCTTGGATCGTCTTCAGGAAGTCCCTGTTCGACTTTGCCGACGAGGTCTGCACCAACGTCTGCGGCCTTTGTGTAGATTCCTCCGCCCACACGCATAAACAGCGCTAGGAGAGTACCTCCAAGACCAAATCCAAGGAGTGCATCAGGTGCTGCTAGTCCGTAGATAATGAATATCATTGTACCACCAAGCAAACCAAGACCGTCAGTAAGCATTCCAGTGAATGTTCCACCACGGTATGAAATGGTTAGAGCTCGGTTGTATCTGTTTTCACCTTCACGTGTTGCCTGTGCCACTCGAATGTTGCTCTCAACTGCGATACGCATACCGAGCTGTCCAACAATGAGTGAGAAGCTTGCACCAAGAATGAATGCTATCGCACGACCAATTCCAACAATCATTCTTGCATTGTTGAGAGCGTCGGGAGTAGCATTAGGATCTAACGGATCAATACCAAATAGAATCAAGGTACCTGCTTCTGGTACGGTAATGTATACTGTGAAGAATAGAAGGAATGAAAGCACAACCAGAATTGGCACAATGGTCTTCAGCTGCCTGTCAAGATATGACAAAGAACCTTCACGAATACCATTCCAGACCTTCTGCATCTGCTCAGTACCCTTAGGCTGGGCAAGAACACCCTTCCTAAGCCACCAGGCATACACGAGACTTACGAATGCCGCCGCTACAACAATCCAAATCATGACTTGTTCTAGTAATGACATCTGAAATAGAAATGTCTCGAATAATTGCATAGTTTGTTTCACCATCCCGTCTATCTAAGCTCGAATTTTATTCCGGTAGCACAGAAGTGCAGGCCTAGATTCCGGTATGAATTGCCTCAGTGGCCCCAAATTCCGCCTCTTAAGGGTATCTTTGGGGCACTGATTGACATATTGATGGATAGTTATGGAAGAAGAGATAAGCATCGATTGTGATATCTGATTGGGACAATGCATTATATATCAACTTGATTGTTAATAGCGAGACGCATTGACCTGTTCATGTACGTGGGATGTCTATGGAAAAATGTGTGAGATGCAAAAAGAAGATTAGAGAAGAACCAACCTATGCAGGTTCGCCTCCTCGTCCGCATTGCAAAAAATGCGCTGCAAAAGTGACTGAATAATAATCATTCTAGGAAGAAGTGGTGGACCAGGCGAGATTTGAACACGTGGTTTTATAGATACAAACCATGTGCATTTAACATTCACCGATTAATGACGAAACACTGGTTAGTAGGTGATGTCTATGAGAATTACCTCTGTCAAAACAGAACTTATTGAAACGTATCTAGCTGATGAGGGTTTCACAACTACTTATGGTGAAGAGCCATCCATTAGACATCACGTGATAGTGAAGATAACATCTGATAGTGGAATCACAGGAATTGGTGAAGGGTGCCCATTACCTTTCACAGCAGATGATGATCCTGTGAAAATAAGAAATGAGATTGATGGTCAACTGACTCCGTTCCTAATTGGCAAAGATCCTTTCAATCAAGATGTCTTTCGTGGATTGAGTGATAAGTTTCCAGCTGTGGGAGGAACTGCGCGCACAGGTGTCGACCTTGCTCTTTACGATTTAGCGGGAAAGATTCGAAATATTCCAGTATACCAGCTTCTTGGGGGATTATACCGTGAACATGTTGAGATTGCCGCAGTGCTTGGAATAGGAACACCGCAGTCCATCGCATATGAAGCAGCGCATCAACTAAGTCTAGGGAAGAAATCAGTAAAAATCAAAGTCGGATTGGATGTTGAAAGAGATATTGAAACCTTGAAACTGGTTAGGGAAACAGTAGGTGAATCAGCTAAGATTCGAGCTGATGCCAATACTGGGTATTCTGTGAAACAAGCATTGAGAGTGCTCAAAGCTTCTGAAGAATTGAATCTTGAATACTTGGAACAACCTCTAGCTGTAAATGATTATGAAGGATTCAGCCAACTCAGAAAATCGAGTAGTGTCCAAATAATGGCAGATGAGTCCTTATACACGTTTAATGATGCACTGACTCTGATTGACAATGATGCTGTGGATTTCTTTGGACTGAAGTTGATCAAACACGGAGGAATTTACCAAACAAAGAGAATCGCAAAACTAGCTGAGGAGAATAATATCGAGTGTGTGATTATCAGTCCTTGGGAAACTCAAATCGGAGTTTCTGCAGCAGTTCATCTTGTCCTTTCAGGTTCAAATTTCAACCATCCTCATGAAATTGCACCAGGGTCTCTAAAGGGAGACCCCTATCATGGACTTGAAGATTCGAATGGGATTTACCTTCCTCCAAAAAATGTAGGACTTGGAGTTTCAAAATAGAATTAGTTTTTCACAATAAGTAGTGGTGGACCGAGCGAGATTTGAACTCGCGGCCTCATGGAGATTTGATCTCCTGGGAGACCCAGAAGGTTTGCAAACCATGCGATCTGCCGGGCTAATCTATCGGCCCACTGTTATTCAGGTGTCTGAAGGAGTGTGTTTTAATCTTTACTCTTGCGCTCTGAAATATCATCGCGTAAAGTGTCTACCCAGAAGGGGGCTCCCTTCAAAGTAGAGGCTTCTTCGATAGTCAATTCCTCATATTTTACAAGTGTCATATCATCAGGGAGAATTCCACTCACACCTGCAGGGTCTTCCATGACTAAGGTGAATGGATGCTCACCTCTAAGTGCTGCTTTCATTTCCTCAAGTATCTCAGCAGCTCTCTGTTTCTCCGAGTCCAAATCTGCAAAATTACCTGCAGTTTCTACAACTAGGCGCACTCGATAGAGAATACCCTCAATATTTGTAATGAAAGACTCAGCTGTTGGACCAGGTTCTACATCAATTCCCCACTCGGGAAATCTATACGTACACGAACCGGACCGGACAACACGTACATTCAGATGAGAAACATCATCAACATGCATTGTGAATCTGCTGGGTTTTCGCTGCTCAGCAGAAAAAACATCGCTGTGTCGGAATCCACATTCCGGACATTCCATACTGAACATCGCAAGTTCGTTGAAGAATGGAACGCTGTAAAGCATGGATTGGATTCTCAACTTACCCTTGCTACAAGAAGGACAGATTGATGCTACTTCTTCATCTGACGACATATTGACCAATTTTCTGTTTGTTGCTATTCCTATAAGGCTGGCCATTTAGCAAAACCACCTTTCAATAAGAAATAGTATACATCACTAAAACGCTCAAAAGGCTCTATGGAGTAGATAATATAGTACACGCCAGTACTACGTGACAGTCAGAGATGCTGCAGGACAAGAGGATACAAGGCGAGACGAGAGGAGTTCAATCCATGGACATCAATAGTATCTACATCATTAAGAGAGATACCGGGGTGTGTATGTATCATAAAGACTTCACAGGAACTGCCTTTGATCCTCAGCTTCTCTCGTCGTTTCTTGTGGCAATGACTTCTTTCTTTGATGAAGCGACCAAGTCTGTGAAATCACAAGCACGTGCATTCCAAGGTGCAGATTATACTATCTTGGTGGAATTCGGCGAGTGGACTTTAGGTGCTATCTCGACCAAAGGAGATAGTGCGAATATTCGAAAGAAGCTGAAGAAGACAATTGTGAAATTCGAAGAGCAGTTCAGTGTCCTCAAATGGGTAGATCTTGACCTTGCAGTACAAACTCGTTTTGAACAGAGAGTCATTGATGAGTTCATCCGTGATAAAATCTTTCCTGACACTCTGATGACAGTCAAATCAGAATGGGAGCATTACACAAATAGACCAGATGTGATATCATTCCTACGACTTATTCCGTCAATCTGCGCGGTCAAGGATGCTGCAGATTTTCTTGAGGTTCCTGTGGAAATCGCATTGAATCTTGCAGCAGAGGCTCTGTGGGAAGGCGCTATTCAAGTTGCTAATCCGGTCAAACCAGATGATATCTATCAAACAACATCATTGACGCATGAAGATTATGCACTTGATGGTCTCTCACCAGAGGCCGCAAAAGCTCTAACGGAATTGGATGGAGAAACTCCCCTGTCCATTGCAGCTGAGCGTCTTAAGACAGTAGACTTGAAACGATTTCTTGAAGAAGTTGCCTTTCTTGAAGAACGAAAAATGGTTGAGTTAGTTACACCATCCCAGGCAGTAGTAGTACGATACTCCTCTGCGCTTCAAACGTTACTTACGAAATTTGGCAACATAATAGGCTTCAATGTAACTCGGAATATCTTCTTTGATGCTAGAGAGGAGCTTGTATCTAATTATCCGTGGCTTGCTTTTGTCACGTTAGAAGAAGGAGTAGACATTGAGATGAGAAGTTCTCTCCTGTCAGCGACCCTGAAAGGTACGATTGCACCAGATATTTTGGATGATGGTCTTCGAGTCCTGATGCAATTCATCACGCGGAGGGTGAAGGATCTGATGGGTACAGGTCCTGTGAATCGCATTCTATCAAAAACTAAAGATGAAATTGAGCTTCGTTACCCCAGTACAGTCTATTACATTGAATGGGAATCATTCCAAGTGTGAATATCCAATGAATCTTGTTCTTACATCCGCTGAGAACATCAGCACAATATACAAAACAGAGAACTAATGCTCACTGATAGATATTTGTTAGGAGCAAGATATCTATGAGCAAGACGGACTGGAGAAACACTGTATTTGTTATCAGTGTGGGTATGCTGATTCTCTTAGCCAGTCTAATTTTGACAGTAACCGGAAATGACGACTTACTTTTCGGTGCAATGTCTATCGTAGCACCTTTAGTTGCACTGTTTCTAGGAGTAGTGGGTCTAAGATTCTATAGTAGAGATTCAGGTACCAAAGATGATAGGTTTAACACGCTCAACTATTGGTTTGCCATTGGCTTGATAATGCTAAGCTTTGCGGAGATTGCAGGAACCCTAGTTGGTTTATCGATAGGTCCTCAGCAGATGACTTTGATTATTGCTCTGGCTCAAATACCGGGTTTGCTTCTATGGGGCATCGGAATTTTTCAATATCTTAGTTCATTGAATGCGGCTCTAGGGTATGTTGAACCGCAAAAGTTGTGGATAGGTCTCTTCCTTGCAACTACACTCTCAACAATCAGTCTTGTCGTTATCGTGGTTACTCAACTACCTACTGTTGGTTTCATCGAGAGCATTGTCCTTTCACCAATGGTCATTGGACTTGCTATGTATGTTATCATCTCAACTGCACTGGTTGTAATATTCAGAAACGGTGCCCTAGCAAAACCACTATTCCTTATACTGGGAGCTCTTCTGCTCTATCTTGTACGATGTTCATTCTGGTTGCTTTCAGATGTAGGATTCGCCGCACCTACAGATGGAGTGATTGCAGCTGAATCTTTCATTCTATGTGGTGCAGCTCTCCTTATGGCGAGAAGACTGGGAAATATAGACACCTGATGGTGCCTATTTTCCAAGATTATTCAAGCTCTCTTTCACTCATTCTCTTGAAATGATCATGCATATGTGCTGGAACTGAGTCAGGGTCTTTCTTCCACTGCTCAAGCAACTTCTTCATCATTTCAGGAGATGGTCGTCCAGATCCAATCGGTCCACCGTGACCAACTGTTTCTTCGGAGCGAACTGTTTCGTCTTTACTGAGTTCACCATCTTTTTCTTCATTTTCTACCATTTTCTTAATCATCTCTCTCATTGGTTCAGGAATAGAGTCAGGGTCAGACTTGTATCTTTCCTTTATCTTTTCCATCATTTCTGGAGTGGGTTTCATTCCGCCCATTCCTCCGCCCATGCCACCACCCATTCCACCATGCATTCCACCACCCATTCCTCCCATTCCCATCATCATTCCAGATGGTTCGGGTTTCTCGCCACCATGTTTCTCAACCTGTGACTTGGCAACTTCAGCAACTTCCTCAGAGATTTCTTCGATTCCCTGATGTGAGTAGTAGGTTTCATAGAGTGACTTGAATTGACCACCTTGAGCGAGGAGCTCTTCATGAGTTCCTTCTTCAATCAATTCTCCATGATCAAACATCATAATCTTGGAGGCGTTTGCGATGGTTGTCAATCGATGTGCAATCACAATTGTAGTCCTGTCGGAGAACAAGCGTTCTTGTGCATCTTGAACAAGAGACTCGCTATACGCATCCAACCGGCTTGTTGCTTCATCCAAGATGAGTATCTTTGGATCAGCAAGCATGGTTCGTGCAATCGTAATCATCTGTCGTTGTCCAGCACTTAGATTCTTACCACCTTCGATAATACGGGTTTCATAACCATCAGCAAGGACTTCTATGAATTCGTTAGCACCAATAGTCTTACAGATCTCTCGGATTTCCTCATCGGTTGCAGTAGGTTGTCCATAACGAATGTTCTCAGTAATAGTGTCATCAAACAAGTAGGGCTCTTGTGGAATTAGACTCATTGAATTGTGTAAAGATTCCTGAGTTACTCCACGGAGATCTTGGTCACCAATTGAAACATTGCCGCCTGTTGGATCATAGAATCGATTCACTAAGGAGGCAATAGTAGTTTTTCCAGCTCCAGTGTGACCAACGATAGCTACCATTTGACCGGGTTCAATTGAGAAATCCACGTTCTTGAGAACTTGTGTGTCCTTGACGTACTCAAAGGAAACATCTCTGAAGTAGATTCCATCACTTTCTTCAGCTAGAGCCACAGATTCTGGAACATCTGCAATTGCAGGTTTTGATTCTAACACATCAGATACCCTATCCATTGCTGCAAGGGAAGACTGCACTGATGTGAACATCATAGTCAACATTAACAACGGCCAGAGGAATTGATTAATCAATGAAATTCCAAGGAAGACCTCACCAATATTCATTGAAGGAAGTGTTCCAACCGCTAGAGAGCCTGCTACAAATAACATAGCAGCAACAGAAAACTGTCCTATTGATCTCACCAAAGGCTGCATGGCACTCATAAGTATCATGAATCTGAATCCATGATGGTATGATTTCTGATTGAGGTCCATCATTCTCTTGGCTAATTCTTCTTCACGGTTGAATGCTTTCGCAACATGAACTCCGCTCAAATTCTCTGCAATTTGACCTGAAACTTCTCCACTTGCTCTTCTCGAAGCTAACATAATTCGTTGACCCACAGTTCCAAAGAGCACCGCAATAAATGCAACACCAGGAATGACAATCAATGAAGTTAGAGCAATATAGGGACTGATGATGAACAAGAGGATGAATGAAGACACAAGCATCAATACTTGGCTTGAAAAATCAATCAACACTTGTACTCCAGTTCCAAGCTCAACAGTATCAGATGTTACTCTGGACGTGACATTGCCACTCTGTTGCCCCTTGTGATAGGACAAATCCGCCCGTAATAACTTGGAATAGATATCTTCCTGAATATTCTGTATGAAACCAGCCTGAGCACCTGATAGTATCCAAACGTTAGCACTGTACATAAGCCAACTAGTTACTTTCAGAATTAAGTAGAGCAAAGTGAGAGTAATGATTATTTCTAGAACAGGATTTTCATCCAGTACAGAATTGATACCTATTGATAGAATAATTGGATTAAATATCGAAACGATGGTTGCAAGCAGGGATAATGCTGCACCAATTGCTACAATACGTTTGAACTTTCCAAGATAACTTATCATTCTACCAAGTAGTACCCTATTAGGGCGACTTTTCTTTTGCTTCTCACCCATCATACGTCGAGGACCATGCATTCCCATTATACAGCACCTCCAGAAGTACCAGCAAATGCAAGCAATTTCTGCGCACCGGGTAATCTTTCGAATATTCGTCGATATACTTCTGAATCCCGTAAGAGATCATCATGACAACCTGAAGCAATAAGGTGGCCTTTGTCAACAATGATAACCAAGTCAGATTCCATCAATGTACGCAGTCTTTGTGTGACAGTAATACTTGTTCTATCGACCATTACTTCTTCCAAAGCTTTTCTCATGAGAAATTCAGTTTGAGCATCAACAGCACTTACTGAATCATCTAGAAGCAATATTTTCGGATCTTGAATAATCGCTCGAGCAATAGCCAATCTTTGTCGTTGGCCACCTGAGAGAGTCATTCCTCTTTCACCAATAATTGCTTCATACTCATCTTCCATGTCAACAATGAACTCATGGGCTTGAGCACGTTTAGCAGCATTTTCAATTTCTTCTTGAGTAGCTTGACTTCTTCCAAATGCAATATTGTCACGGACACTCATTCTGAATAAGAAAATATCTTGCTCAACAAGTCCTACTACATCACGAACTGATTTGGTAGTGACATCACGCAGGTCTACACCACCAACTGTAATTGATCCATCAGTAGGATCGTATAGTCTAAGTAGGAGTTTCAGAATTGTACTCTTTCCACCTCCAGGTCCGCCGATTAATGCGACACGCGAGCCCCCGGGAATTGTGATGCTGAAATCTTTCAATGCATGGTGGTCATTTTCATTGTCATTTCCACCGTACTTGAAGCTTACATTGTCAAAGACAATATCCTGACTCCAATTTACTTCAGTGATTTCTGCAGCAGGTTCGATTAGAGTTTCTTGCCAATTTAGAATATCAACAATTCTTTGAGCGTTTACATATCCTCCGCGAAGGACAAGAAGCATCCTTGGGAATTGAAAATTCAACATTTCTAGAGAGCCAAGTAGAGCAAGTACGATTACCATTTGTCCAATATCAATTGCCCCACTAATTTTTGCAAATCCTGAATAAAGGAACGCTAATGTTGTCATAACAATGAGCACCAAAGCTGGAATATAGAATGCAGCTAATCGTCCTTCTTTGGTTACGGTTTCTTCATACACTTTACTGATATCACGGAACTTGGTTTGTTCTACATCTTCTTTACCAAAGGCACGAACAACTTCTATTCCTTGGAATACTCCCTGAGTTCTTGCGGTGAGAAGCTCCATATCTTCGGATCGTTTTCTACGTACTGGTTCTACCGCATTTGCAAAACGGTATGAAAAGAGAAGATAGAGAGGCATTCCAATAACCATAATCAATGTAAAAACAGGGATAGATATTGACTGTCCAAAGAGTGAAACAACGAACAAGTTCTGCATGGCTGGAAGAAAGTCAACTTGAATGAGGATAATTAATGTGATGCCAAGTGAAATGAAACCTCCAGCAATATTCCGAACCGCTGGATTTAGTGAAAATCGGACCCAAGAGATATCCTGCATTGCTACCGATAGGAGTTTCTTACTATCGACTTCATCATGAAAGGTCATGCTATATTCTTGCAATGCTTCGAAGAAGTCTTGTCTTGCATCACGCTCCCATCTTAACGTCACAATTGCCCAAACATATCCGACAATAAAGTATAGTCCCATGTAGAGGAGTGCAAGCCCAATGATTAGCCACACATAGAATATGAATAGTGGAGTCAGGTTCAATGCGGGAATCAGGTTGTCTGGATCAGTTGAATCCACTAGCTCGTTTACAGCCCACCCTATAATGAGTGAGGGTATTGTAACAAGAATCGTAGAGATCACTGTAAGAATTAGTGCTCCAGTTGTAATTCCCTTGTTTCTAATCAATCCGCCCAGCATATATCCTGCAGCGGTATGCTGTTTCTTCTCAGGATTATTATCTTTTACCAATCTAGTTTCCTCCAGAGTTCAATGTATCAATTATCGCGGAGACTTTCGTTTTCATCTCCTCAAGATGTCTTTGTAGTAATTGTTTGTCTTTGGTCTTCAGAGAATCAGCAATTGATTCGAATGATTCAATCGCATGGACCATTCCATGAATATGGAATCTGATTTTTTCAGAGGGGTTAAGAAATTGTTCCCATAGTCTGGGACCCATCCGAGTTTTGTTACCTAGTGCGCCCTTGTGATGCTTGATAGCAACTCTCATGCGTTCTCGGCCTGCATCGGTGAGGTGGTATGTCTTGCTTCGTCCTTCTATCTTGACGGTTTCAATAAAACCATCTTCTTCAAGTGATGCAAGAAGGGGATAGATTGTTCCAGGACTTGGATTCCATGCGCCATCTGTTCGATCGCTGAATTCGTGCATAATCTGGGTTCCAGTTTTATCCCCGTCTTTGAGCATACGTGGAATAAGATGACGAATTAATCCTCTAGGTAATGATTGTGGCATCTTTAGAGGTTCACAGTCCTTTGATTCATCATCGTTCATACATAAACCACCTTATATTATCGAATGCGATAATCGGATACGATATCGAATGCGATATAAAGCTTACCCTTGCGACATACCAAAGACGACCTAGGACAAGTTTGATAAGATTCGTAGAGGTCGGAACTTAAACACGTGAGAGTGACATAACAGTGGGAGAAAAAGCCAAGGTAAAGGAAACCGTTCGGTTGTACACTAAGGTTTGGCAGTTACCAACATACCGTCAGATAGTGACGATACTTGTTCTACTCACGGTTTGTACATCAGTATTGTCAGCAGCAGCAAAAACTCTCACAGCAGTAACTTCAGATTTCTTTTTCACCTGGTTTTGTTATTTGGTATTATATAGCGTACCAGTATTCATCGGAACAGCTCTTCTCTATCTTATTGGGAAAGATGAAGGATCACCTATGGACGCAAGAAGAACAGCAGGAGCTGTTATGTTCGGACTAATCTTCTGGTTCATTTTTGGAATGATAGGCGTGATTTTGGATGGCGTTCTTGGGACATCTTGGTATGAGATGAGATTTTTATTCCTGGGAGCTGGCATTGCGTACTTCATGTTTGCATTCTTGACCAATGGACTCAGTGACCATTCGATGATTCGTAACAATGTTGGAGCATTGATGCCTATCGCATTGTGGTTACTCCTTGAGAATCTTCTACCACTCAGAAATCCAGCATTGCCAACACTGGGGACATATTGGTATATTTCCGCGATTCTGATAGTCCTAGTTGTATCGCTCGTAGTGCGGTACATCTATCGAGCAGTCAGTGTTCCATTTGAAAGAGACCTTGGAATAAATGGCCCACAATTGCTACGTGCATTCGGCCATGACTACTTGGCAGATAATCCAGAACCTCTTGAAACAATTCTGACCAATATCGCAACAATTCAGAGTGTACCAATGGAGATTATCATCTTCAAAGAAAATGACAAAGCAGTAGCTTGTGGTGTAGTCGAATATGTCCACCCAGGACCTTTCAGGGATATTGGTAGTAGTGGTCTTCCTTCCACCATAATGAAACATATCCAAGAAAAGCATGGAATTCCAGCTTTTGTTCTCCATGGTAGTTGCACACATCATCAAAATCTTACAACAAAAAAGGACTATCCAAAAGTTCTGGACGAGATTGATAGATTGATCAATGAAACAGAAACACACCTGACCGTTTCAGGACCTCATTGGACTGATGGAGATAAATTCAAAGTTTGGACCCTTTTTGCAGGACCCGATGTTTTGACAATAAGTACCAGTGCACCTGATTTCACTGATGATATTGCACTTGAAGTTGGGTACGATACTGCAGATATGATTCGAAAACAAAGTCCAGAAATAGAAGGAATTTCAGTAGTTGATGCTCACAATTGTATCAATGATGATGCTGTATCAGTAATGAGAGGAGACCCCGACGCTAGTGAATATGCAGGAACTGTTTCAGCAGCTGTATTCACAACACTGAATGAAAAGAGAAGTCAACTGGAAATGGGAATCTATACAGTATACCCAGACAATATCACTCGCAAAGAGGGAATTGGTCCTGGTGGTGTGTCGGTTGTGGTTCTGAAGACTGATGAACAAGAAATGGCTTTGGTTTCAGTTGATGGTAACAATGTCCAACCAGGATTTAGAGAAGAAGTGATTAGTATTCTCAAGAATCAGGGATTTGATAGTGCCGAGATCACAACAACAGATACACATGTTGTGAATGCTATTTCATTATCTAGCAGAGGGTATCCACCAATTGGCCGCAATAAACCGGAGGAAACTCTAGAGCATATTGGAATCGCTGCAACAAAAGCAAGAGAGAACGTCAAACCAGTATCCGCAGGTTTAGGGTTTGGCAAGGTTGAGGATATCAGAACGTTCGGTGAGAAGGGTTTTGATACACTCACGCAAAATGTTGCAGAAGCAGCTGGTATCGCAAAGAGAATTGGTATCCGTCTTGGAGGGGTTGCATTCCTAACCTTGATTTTGATTTCCTTTCTAATCTGATTTTCTATTTCGATACAAGTATAGAACCTATTTCTTACAATTGCGAGTGAACTGTAAGTGACTTCTGTGTTCCACCCTTCTCATAACCGCTGTCGCCAGCATCTGAAGAACGGGAGTTCTTCAAAATGTCACGAGCTTTGCCCCTCGTCACTGGAACATCGTTCCTCTGATGGGACCTGGCTTCTGTCCGCTGCACTGTACTATCATGAATACCAGATCTCATGATGGCAGACGGTTCTTCCACAGTGTTTACCATGGCAGGGTCTTCACTCCTCACAAATGACTCTTGAGTCATCTGGTCATAGGAATCGACCACGGACTCTCCCAATAAGGCTGGTGTCCTCTGGGGGAGTGCGGACTTCCCATAAGAAGAACGAGTCTTCCTCCGGGCTTTCAGTATGACTCTATCCTTAGCGATGAGCCACATCCCTAGTCCGTTCATAATATTTTATACTGGTTGAAGTATTTGAACTCATATTCTAATTAGATGTAAATTTACTAATCTACAATCAATATATTCAGTTATATGCAGAACCGTATATGTTAGATTCTCAAACGAGGCGAACTTGATGGAAAAGAAACGTATCTTTGTTGGGATTACTGGAGCAAGCGGAGCAATCTATGGAGTTCGACTCATTAAGGCTTTGAAATCAGAAGGGCATGAGGTCCATCTAGTGATTAGTAAATGGGGTGCAGAAACATTAACCTATGAAACAGGTTTGGATGTCAAAGCTCTCACATCACAAGTGGACAAGGTATATGATGAAAATGACCAAGCAGCAGGTCCAGCTAGTGGCAGTTTTCATCTCGATGCAGTAGTTATCATTCCTTGTTCAATGAAGACACTGGCAGGAATTGCACATGGATACGCAGAAAATCTCATAGCAAGAGCTGCAGACTGTGCTTTGAAGGAACGTCGAAAACTTGTTCTAGTCCCAAGAGAAACCCCTCTAAACCTGATTCATATCAGAAATATGGAAACTGTAACTCTAGCAGGTGCAATTGTCATTCCTGCAAGCCCAGCATTTTGGCACAAACCCAAAACCATCGATGATCTTGTCGACTCAGTTGTTGATAGGGTCCTCTCACACATTAGTTCCTCAAGAGAATCGGCTGCAACGTGGACCGGAGAGGAGTAAGCTTATCCGAAGTGTAGTGGAGTACCACAATGCTCGCATACCATAGTTTCTCCGGGTAAAGCCCGTTTTGCTAATGCAGCATTGCACTGGGGACAGGATATCTTGCGAGGTGCTGAATCATCGGATTTTGTTTGAATTCGAAGGAGTACTTCCCGTAGGTTCTCACGCATCTCAGCCAACATCACTTCAAGCTTCTTCTCGTTATTACTCGCAATAGTGATTCGCAGAGAGAGCTTTTCTTTGGATGCGGATCCAATGACAACGTACTCATCTTCATCGAGAGCCTTTCCATAGTACCAAGCTTCAAAACCTGTTTTGGGATCAGTCTTTTCATCCACATAGAGAACACTATGTTGCCCTATGACGTTCTTGACAATCTCCAGCATTTCTTCTGCGTCAGCATTTGCATCCATCTGATATTCACATGCACGTTTAGTTTGAAGAGTCTTGTCAACAAGTATCTCTAAATCACGCAATGATTTAGTTTTTAGAAAAGCAACACGAACTGCTTCTTTATGTTCTGGAGGAATTTCTAGATCGGTGTCTTCGTGTTGTCTACAAAAGAGGAAAACCTTTGTTTTTTCTTCATCATCGTCGATTCTTAGAAGGTTTCTACTTCCATGACATTTTTGACATTCATAGAGTTGCGTGTAGTATCGCATGACTCCTTCGAACTCAGCAGTCCGAGAAACATATCTCTCACTACTATGTCCATTGCGACATTCAACTTTCAATTCGATGATTTTGTCTTTTACCTTCGTGTCCTTGATTGTGACTACTGATGGGCACTTGTCACATTTGAGGCTCTTTTCGACAGTTTCCATCTTGTCGATTTGCGGTTCACGCTCTTCGATGTGCTTGTAGATACCTCCGACCACACCTTTCTTCATATCTTGATGAACTGGACAAAGCAGCTCAAATTCAATCATAGAACCTGTAGTTTTTGTACTCAGGATATTGGTGAGTAAGTCACACTCATTACATTTCAGAACACCGGCCACAATTGCATCGATGGCTTCTTCATCAAGCTCTGTTGGTTGTATCAACTCACGTGTGTGGCCATTCGGACAACTGCACTTTAGCTTGTACTTGTCTTTGTCAAGTTCTATACTGCGAATCGAAAGACTGCCTGAACATTCAGTACAATTGAGCATGGAACGTACAATAGAGCCTCCTGAAACAGCATCTGCAATTTTCTCTATCATCCATGCATGTTTTGCAGGCATCTCTTTGCGAGTTTTTCCATGTGCGGGACATGATACTTCGATTCGAGCTTTGTCACCCTTCGTTGATGTATTCAGAATTTTGCACGGAAGACCACACTGTTCACAATGAATGAGCCGCTTGAATGTTGTCTTCAGGATAGCTGGATGAGCATCAGTAGGAACATATCGTAGTTCCTTGTGCCCACTAGGGCATTGATACTTGAATACCATTACACCCTTTTTCTCTTCTACTTCGCGTGTTGAGAATAGTTGCCCGCATTTCGGACAATTGAGCGATTCAAGGATTGATGTTCCATTATTCATTGTTTCCTTGGCAGCGATGGCGGCATTATGATAGTATGACGGAATTCGCTTAGTTTTCACACCATGGATAGGACAGACAAAGATTTCATCGGTATCTTTTCTACCAACATCAGAATGAATGAGGGACATTATAGACCCACATTCAGTACAGGTATAGAGACCCTTGAAAATCTCTAGACCCATGCTATCAGCTTGATCCCTTGAGAGATCCCTCTTACCCTTGTGACCTTTCAAGCATTGACAATAAAGCCGAAGTGTACTTCCACGCATTTCACCGCTCAGTACATAGAATGGTTCTTTACACTTCTTACAGACGAACACAGATATCCTCTACCCCGGCACGCGGCGAAATGGCACCCTCACATTCGCTCATCTTCCTTATGGGTATTGCTATTCTAGCTGTAGGATATCTTTTCAAAGCTAAGTAAAATTCATTGAAATAACAAACCAAATCAATGAATCAATAAAGTGATAAACTCAGAAAGGAGTATGAACTTGGGGATAGTATGCTTCGTGAGGATGGTTCTGAACAAAAGAATGAAGAAATGAAGAAATTCCTACCTCCTAGTCTTCTCTTTCTGGTTATACCTGCATTGTTGAGCCTCTTAGGTATCTTTGTACTAAGTCAGTTACCTTGGTTAATCGGTGCATACAACTATCTTCAGGGAGCAGCTTCACCAATCGACCAATCCTCCTTAGCACTGCTAGGTTCTGACCTAACAAGGATAGCAATTTTGATTTCAGGTATTACTGGAATGGTAATAGGTCTGTATCTTTCACGCTTTGTAACAACTAAGCTTGATGTTGTGAGAAAGGAGGGAGAAACTGGAATAAGTAGAAAAATGTATATTGCTCTAGTGGTTGGGTTGAGTTTTTTCGCATCATCAGTCCAAATGATCGGTATGTTGGATTTGATTGTCAATGGCTACCCTACAAGTCGTTTCTTGAGCGATATTGGCTGGTTCCTAGTAGCTGGTATTTGTCTTGCTTTTTCGATTCCTGTTATAATAAAATATACTCAACTAATGTTATCTGCGAGCTCGACTAGTTCCCAAGTCATACTTGTTGGACGTCAAAGTGGAAGTGGTTTCAAGAAGCAGATCCAAGATATAACTTTGAGAATCGTTTACGACGGTCCAGATCCGTGACGATAATCCTATTGTGTACGAAGTCCACTCGATACCCAATTATGTCCAACTTACAATAGACGATATTTCTGTCACTGTAGATAGAGAGCAATTGTAAGTGTATGAGTACAGTATTTACATCGAATCGGTAACCGACGACCGATCTCTTCAACCTGTTCAGGTTCAAGAGGTGCACCACATCGTAGGCATATCCATGAGTCCATTGTATCTGCAAGTTCGTCAATTGTTGTTGGCAGCATTGATACATCCTCACCAAGAGCTTGGACTTTGATAATTGAGTGACGTCCATTTTCAGGACCTACTATCATAATGACAACTGCAACCTTGTTCTTCGTATACTTGCCTTCAGCATATCCGCGAATCGTTCCAATGAACTCTCCAGCTAGAATATGTTCCTCAGTATCGACCACATGGAAGTTCTTTGTTGGGAGTATTTTCTCTGCCTTTGTGAACAATACTTGAGCATTCCAGTCCAGACTTTGCTCTTGCTGGGTCTTTTCGAGACCTGTGAGTATCAGATCGAAATCTTGTGATGTCTTCTTGCAGGGTTGTAACAAATCACAAACTGAACGGATTAGATAAGGTTCAACACTTATTGTATGAAGTTGATCTAGGAAGTCAATGTATGAAACAGTTGCAACGACTTTTCCTTGGACACAATCCTTGCTCGGATAGAATGTAAATTGAGGACTGCGGAAGCCACCCACCTCAATTCGAGATATGGACTTTACATTCTCACCTGCGAGTTCCAAACAATCAACGGGATAAGCCACAATACTAACAGTCACATTAGTAATCACATAACCACTATTGTTGAGCACTTTGACCTTGTAGTCGAATTTACCTCCAACAATCTCACAACCACGCATCACCTTCACACCGGATTCTGCCGACATGATTGGTTCAGCTTCTACTTCAAGAGTTACCGGTGGTTCAGGCTCTGGTGCTTCAACAGGGGGTTTACTCTTATCAGCTTGAATCTCTTCATAGGCAATCTGCATGGCTTTCGCGTGATCTGGAGGAATATCAAATACAAACTTCCCATGAATAGAGCAGAGTTGAACGACCCTGTCTTCTCTTGCTCCAGGTTCAACATAGACGAGTTCTAGTTGTTCGTAACATTCAGGACACTGATAGAATCGTTTGTATAGATTGACGAGGGTTTCTGAATCAAGACCCGGCTTGAACAACCTCTTACTTCGATGACCATTTTGGCACTCTACATCAAACTCGATAAGTCCTCTACGTTCCTCAACATCACGAAGAGTGAGTGGCATTTTACACTTTTCACAACTCAAACTGCGAACTATTGATGGAACGTGGTCAATCTTTTCTTCGTAATCTGAAACTATATTGAAAACAGATGGTGGGGCTTCTCGCTGCATAACACCATGATTTGGACATACAATTTGGAAACTCACTTTCTTACCGCTCTTCCGTTTATTCAGGATGGAAGTCAATTGTCCACATTCATCACAAGTCAACATTGCCCTTGTCATTCTCTTTGCAACAGGTTCATTCCAGGTCAATGGAAGAATCCTTTCTGTCGTATGCTTTTTACCAGGACAAATACATTTCAGTCGGTATCCTGACTTAGTATCTTCAATTGCACGAACAGCCAAGGGTCGACGACATTCTCGAGATGTCAGTGTAGCTTGTAAGACTGCATCCTCAGGAATCTCTGACACAGCTTCCCTGAGTAAATCTAAGGATGAATGAGGAATGTCTTTCTTTGTGATCCCATGAACTGGACATGAAGAATGGACACGAGCAGTATTTCCACGGCCTTCAACGTTTGTAATATGACCCGGTAGACCGCATTTATCACAATGAACTACTCGCTGTAGAATCTTCTTTAGCAAGGTTGGTTCAACATTCTCTGGTAGAAATCTCTGTGCTCGGTGGCCATTGGCACAACGAGTATCAAGTTCTATCAATCCTCCACGTTTTTCCATCTCATGGACAGCATAGATGAGACCACACTGAGAACATCTGAAAGAATCAATTATTGCTCTAGGACTGTCAATCTCTGAAGCTGTTAGTTCAATTGTAGGTAAAAGGGATTTAGGAAATTCACGTTTCTTAACTCCGTGTCTTGGACAGAGGAGTAATCCTTCAACTTTTGATCCTTGGAGTCGAGTTCCAACCAGAGACATATTTGATCCACAGTCAAGACAAATGAACATCTTCTTGAAAATCTCAGAACCCATTTCTTGAATCTGGTGATCAGAAATTCTTCTTGCACTCTTATGACCATTGAGACATTGAGTTTCGAGTGTAAGGATTCGATCCTTCATCTCAGCAGTTCGAATGAATAGAGGTTCACGACATTTCTTACATGAGAACACAGCTTAACACCTAAGGTGGAGGTCAATATTGATTGATACCTATAAATGTGAATCTTTGGCTCTTAAGCAAATCTTAGACGAGTATATTGTTGCAATCATCAATCAGTCATTACTTTTGAAATCCTCATCTACCATTGCTTCGTCTTCTTCGACAGGATCCGCAGTTTCGATATCTTCTATTTCTTCTTCTTTCCTTTTGGATTCGATAAGCTTCTGCAATCTTGTAATAACTGGCAGCTCACCTTGTTGGAGAGCAAGAGGAATTGCAAAAAAGACTATCATCACTCCACCCGGCACGATAAGTATTGGGCCAAGTGCCCAACCAATAAATGGAATAAACAACAAGTAATAACCAATGATCTGAAACAATCCACCGAGAAGCAATCCTGGCCATGCTTTGGCAACAGGTCTTGTTAGTGATGTAAGTGTTGTATAAAAACAGACCAGTACAAAGCCCGTGGAAACGAAGAGTGGTTGAAATATTCCAACATACGATCCCACAAACCAGATAATCGCTCCAGCCAAAATCATCAAGAAATTTTGATCGGATGCTATCTGTTCAAAAGCACTCTTAGGTTCTTCAATCATAATGCCCACCTAACATCCACTCATTGGATTAGACGGTATTATGCATTGCGCATTTGAAACTGAAGCCTTACTCAACTACTACCTGCTGGATCTACACTCTCAAGTACCTTATCTGCAGAGCTCTTCAATTTTGACCGATAACCACGTGTAGTATAGATACGAACAGGCCGGAGAATTCGTGAGAAACTTCGAGCCATAGGACTAGTGTCGCTAACTTTCCAAAATTCGTAACCACCAGATCCGCGTTCGAATAGTGCTATCTCATCAAGGTCAAACTTTCCTGGATAGAATGTTACAGATGGTCTATCAGGGAAATCAACGTAGACATTCTTCACATCGATTCCAGCATCCTCTGCAATCTCATTTTCAATTGAATAGATTCCATCGGGCGTTGATAATTTCTTCAGAAATGTTGGATCAGAAATCGCTCTTGCGCTGACTAGTTTAATCAGGTATCGCTTATTGAAATCAGAGAAGATTCGACTTGCAGAACGTACTTCCTCTGTTTCATCCGAACCAACATGTAGAAGTCTATGTAGTATTGTTAAATCATCAAAATTGTAATAATCCACAGTATTCTTGACAGGATCAGGGAATAGCTGTGAACCAGCTTCATCTAAAACACGTAAGAGCATAAGCTCTGCCGCTCGCACAGTTTTATGGAAATAGACTGCATCAAACATGTTTACTGCTGCAGATAGATATGATTCTAAGGTGAAAAGAGAACTCCTTTCAATTGCAATCTTGTTCTTTGCTATACGGGTCGAGCTGAATAGTCTATGAAACTCGAGTTGTGCGTAATCAACCCCTGCAAAATAAGAATCCCGTGCAAGGTCATCAATAAGTTCAGGATTTATTGGACAATTCAGGATATCTAACCGGAGACCTTTGACTGGCACACCCTTCTCAAGAACATCTTGAATTTCAGATCTCGTGAAACCATGTTTTTCAATCACATCACCAACTGGAGTGGAATCGAGCATGGCTTTAGTTAGCTTGAGAGGTGGCGCACCACGAACAGTCTGATACTCCTCCATAACATTAGACCAAGGACCGTTTACCAGCATTCGTAATAGCGCAGCAAGACGACCTTTCTGTATCTCTTCGGCAGTACCTCCAATGTATTCAAGGAAGACTCTAGCCATGTGAACGAATCCGAGGGTTCGCCCCATCAATGAAATATCTGCACCAGGATAAACCAATGACAATCCTGCAGGACCACGAATATACCGCAATCTCTGAGAGATTTTCATATCAATGATATCACGCTCAACTTCCGAGAGCTCAATGTATCCATGGATTGGATCCTTAATCTGAAGGACCGAGGGGAAATCAGTTACGGGCATTGTTATCCAACCATCCTGTTACGGGCTTTAACTGTATTAAAGGGTTTGAAATACAAATCCTTTGCTGGTAGGCGAAGCTTCATCAGTGGTTTTGTAACGAAAACAACTATGAAACGACTGTGGGTATACGTTTTTCTTGGACTCATGATCATGATTCCACCAGTCTATTCTGAAGATGTACTTGCTCCAGAGGAAAATGCGCTTCTCGCGGCTGAACCTTCTGTAAGACGAATATATGGTGAAAACGTCGCAGATGAAATCTATA
>Ga0114923_10000546_pt1 | contig 29123 bp, 23 predicted proteins | sample SumtaG_FD_89578 | JGI IMG/M metagenome (GOLD analysis project Ga0114923, IMG submission 89578) | Deep subsurface microbial communities from Indian Ocean to uncover new lineages of life (NeLLi) - Sumatra_00157 metaG | ecosystem: Environmental > Aquatic > Marine > Oceanic > Sediment | place: near... | reverse complement strand
ATCTTGACCGCCTCCTTGCCGTTGCCAGAGAGGCACCACCTGTTGCGGATTTCCACCCCACCCCACCCCACCCCCTAAAAATAACCGCCCCACTGCCTCGCATCGGGGTGATCAAGGATGCTGCCTTCCAGTTCTATTATCCTGAGAACCTGGAGGCCCTTGAGGCTGCCGGGGCCGAGATCGTCACGCTGAACGCATTGGCAGATCCTGGGCTTCCTCGTCTGGACGGGCTATACATCGGAGGCGGTTTCCCGGAAACCCAGGTCCAGGCCCTTGCAGATAACAAAGGTTTCCGGGACGATGTGCGCCGCATGGCTGAAAAGGGGCTTCCCGTCTATGCCGAATGTGGCGGGCTCATGTATTTGGGTGAATCCCTGGTCTTAGACGGCAAGACCTATCCCATGGTGGGGGTATTCCCGGTTGTGTTCGGGTTTTCGAAGCGACCGCAAGGGCATGGGTACACGATTTTTGAGGTGGAAAGGCCCAACCCTTATTTTAAACCGGGTGTCCAGGTTCGGGGCCACGAGTTTCATTATTCAAAGGTGTTGAGCTGGCGAGGGAAAGCAGAAGACCTGGGCTTTCGGATGACACGGGGGATCGGGTTCGCAGGCAAACGCGACGGCCTTTGCTACAAGAATACCCTGGCTACCTATTCGCACGTGCATGCCCTGGGGACCCCTTCCTGGGCCGAGGCAATGGTTGAGGCAAGCGCTTTATATCAAGAACAGGCGCAATACCCTTGACCACCCACCCAAAAAAATAGGGTAAGGTCAAAAGACCTCACCCTGTTTTTTATCCTACATTTTTGGTTTTTGCTTTTCCGTTACTTTTTCTTTGGATGGCAGTCCTTGCAGGTCGTAGGCCCGGTGGGCTTGCCTGCCTTTTTCAAATCCTTATGGCATGCCTTGCAGTTTTCATGAATGGCTGAATAGTGGTACTTTTTAATCTTTTCTTTCTTGCTTGGCCCTTTTTCACCCTCTTTTACCCTTGGTGCCTTGGCCTCTTTGTGGCAGGCATCGCACTTTTGAACCTTAGCGCCCTCTTTCCACACATTCTTGCCGCCCTTGTAGACATGGTGGCACTCGGCGCAACCAATCTTGTATTTCACATTGTGTTTCTTGTGGGTGAAGGTAACCAGGGTCTTTTTGTGCTTTGCGTAGACCCCGGAATTCATGGTCATGGTATCGGCCGCCTTCTGAGCCGCATAAACAACAGAGAATAGAAAGACTACCGCCGTTGCTGCAACCGCTAACATTAACAAAGATCGTTTCTTCATAAGCCGCTTTCACCCCTTTCCGGAAGTTGTTGTTAAATATTGATTAAAATAATAAATACTTACGCCTATTTATACTAAAAAAACACCTAAAATTTTTCTACCAGAATTTCCCCTGAGTGTCAAGGAGAAAACCTGCTACCCGGCACTTTCCCGGGGTTCCTTTATATCTTCTTTTGCCTTCTTTTTTCCAAAAACCTTGGCACCCAGAATGCTCACTTCATAGAGGATGATCAATGGTCCAGCCATCATCACCTGGGTTATGACATCCGGTGGCGTCAGGATGGCCGCAAAGACAAAGAAAAGCAAGATCGCGTACTTGCGCTTGGCCTTGAGGAACTGGACATCCACGATGCCGAGCTTTGCCAGAAATGTCACAAAGAGCGGCAGTTCAAAAACCACACCAAAGGCAAGGAGGAGCTTGGCGGAGAAACTCAGGTATTCCTTCATGGACGGAAGGGGCCTGACATAATCGGACGCAAACCCCATGAAAAACTTGAACCCAAAGGGAAAAACGACAAAGTAGCCAAAAAGGGCTCCGCCCAAAAAGAAGAGGGAAGAAAGGAACACAACAGGCAAAGTCAAACGCTTTTCCCTGTCGTAAAGCCCTGGTGCGATAAACATCCATAGCTGGTAGAGGATGACAGGTACGGCCATAAGGAGCCCCGCAAGGAAGGCGACCTTCAGATAGGTAAAAAAGGCCTCGGGAAGCCCGGTGTAGATAAGCTTTTCTTCCAGGGGCATGGCAGCCAGGAGGGGCTTCATGAGGATCTCAAAGAGTCTTTTTGAAAAGACGTAACTGACAACAAAGCCGATGCCTACCGCGATAGCGCAAATAATCAGGCGTTTGCGGAGTTCCTCGAGGTGAGAGGTGAATGGGAGCTTATCACCTTCAGACATCTTTGGGAGGCTCCTCATCATCTGCTTCTTGCCGCGGTTTATCTTCGACAGGCTTCTTGGGAGCCTCCGTCACGTCCTCGTCAAAGGTATGTTCAAGATCTTCTTCTGACACAGCTTCATCCTCGTAAGGAGCAGTGTCTTCGGTCATCGACTCTTGAACGGTTTCTTGGATATCTCCCTTGATCTCTTGTATTGCATCCCGGGCCTCCTTCAGGTCGTTGTCTACATCAAGGTTCTCCTTGAATTCCTGGGTTGCTTTCTTGAACTCGGCAATACCCCTCCCAAGGGACTTGGCGATTTCAGGAAGCTTCTTGGGGCCAAGAATGATCAGGGCTATAGCCAGAATCAAGATCATTTCCGGCATGCCGATACCAAACATTTACGACTCCTTTTAAAGAAAGACTCGCTTTGCTTATATAACCAGTCTGAATTCATAACTGTATCTCGGGTTACAGTCAAGGCAAATCAGAATCGTCAATCGATAATTTCATTGACAACAAAGAGTCCCTCTCCTATGTATTAATTATAGGAAGTATCTAAAGCAATTTGGCCGGAGTGGTGAAACTGGTAGACGCAGAGGACTCAAAATCCTCCGGGCCTTGCGCCCGTGTCGGTTCGACTCCGACCTCCGGCACCAGTAAAATCAAAGGGGCCAATTCTCCATCAGACTGTTGCCCGAACAGCTATATAGACAACTTCCTGGACGGCTTGACGCAGCAAGAAACCAGCGACATCTGGAGTGGTGTGATTTAGGCAACAGCCCGTCAACAGGTTGGCCCTTTTTAAAATAATTATTGACACGCGTTGAATAGGTGGGTATAAATATAGAAAAATTTTACAGGGTCATCTCTCTTATGGGAAAGAATTCAGACAGTCGAACGTTATTTCTTTGGGGGCGCTTCTTTTTTAGCTTTAGAGGCGTCCACCCGGTTGTATGACCGAAAAGGTTAAACACCCCGGGTGGACCAAGCAGGTCTGCTCGGGGTTTTAGAGATTTGAAAGGACTGAAGCCCCGAGAAGAAATTTCTCGGGGCTTTTTTGTTGGACCTGTGTTGCATACAAAATATAGTTTGAGAAAGGAGCCGCGATCATGATCCTCATCCTAAAGAAAGAAATAACAGAGGAACAGAAAAACCATATCCTAAGCGTGCTTCGCGGGGAAGGCTATCTCATCCGTGAAGCGTCTGATGGCGGCCGGCCTCTCATAGGTGCTGTTGGAAAGCCGGCTCAAGACCTCGATCTCTTCAAGCGGCTTCCCGGCGTGGCAGAGGTGATACCTGTTTCGAGTTCTTTTAAATTAGCCAGCCGTAAGATGCATCCGGAAGACACCACAGTCAATGTAGGGGATGTGGTGATCGGAGGAGAGCGCATCGTAGTGATAGCAGGCCCTTGTGCAGTGGAAAACAGGGAACAGGCCCTTACCATCGGCAGGGAGGTCAGAAAGTATGGTGCGGTCCTGTTTCGCGGAGGCGCCTTCAAACCAAGGACTTCACCGTATTCTTTCCAGGGACTTGGTGAGGAAGGCCTTAAAATTCTGGCTGAGCTAAGGAATGAGCTCGGTCTTGGCGTTGTTACGGAGATCACCTCGCTGGCCCAGGCGGACATGATGATGAAGTATGTGGATGTGGTTCAGGTTGGGGCGCGGAACATGCAAAACTTCGAGCTCTTAAAGTGCGTCGGCCGAATGGGAAAGCCGGTACTCTTAAAGAGAGGGCTTTCAGCAACCATCGAAGAATGGCTTATGTCGGCGGAATATATCCTTTCCGAGGGGAATGATCATGTTGTCCTTTGTGAGCGAGGTATTCGCACCTTTGAACCGTACACGCGTAACACCCTGGACCTTTCCGCCATTCCGGTGATCAAAAACTTGACACATCTGCCGGTGATCATCGACCCGAGCCACGCCACGGGCATCCGTGAAAAGGTGAGTCCTATGGCCCGGGCCGCCATTGCCGCGGGCGCGGACGGTTTGATGATCGAGGTGCACCATGATCCGGACAAGGCGCTTTCAGACGGCCCCCAGAGCCTCTATCCCAAGCAGTTTGGACAGTTGATGCGCGACATTTACGTGATAGCACCGGTTATAGGAAAGCATCTCGATTTTGGTTATCTGGACAAAGCAAAAGCCGTAAAGCTCATGAGTGAGGCCAGGGGGAACGGTGCTCGACGTGCCGCATTCTTAGGTGAGCCGGGGACCTTCAGCCACAAGGCCTGCACGCAGTATTTCGGGACCGAGGTGAGCGCCGTGCCCATGTCTTCGTTCAAGCAAATCTTTGAAGCGGTCAAGGGCGGCGAGGTCGATTTCGGTGTGGTGCCGTTGGAAAACTCACTTACCGGCAGCATACATGAAAACTATGATCATCTGCTCGAATATGATTTGAGGATTATCGGCGAGATCACGGTTCGCATTATGCATAACCTTATCGCCCGCTCGGGGACAAGGGTTGAAGACATAAAACGCGTGTTCTCTCATCCTCAAGTATTCCAGCAATGCCGACAGTTTCTGGAGCAGCATCAAGGATGGGAATTGGTTTCGGCCAGGGATACGGCAACGGCTGTAAAACGGATCAAGGAAAAAGGCGTTGCCGCCGACGCAGCCATTGCCGGCAAGGCGGCGGCCGAGATTTACGGGATGGATGTGATCCAGGAAGGGATCGAGACCAATCCGAGAAATTACACACGATTTGTTGTAGTCTCTAAAGAGCCTCTTGAAAACGGCCCCCGCCGCAGATCATCACTCATCTATTCAACGGGTAACCAGCCTGGGGCGCTCTTTGAGACATTGCAGATCTTTGCCGAAAACGGGATTAACCTGGTAAAGCTCGAGTCGCGCCCCATCCACGGAAAACCATGGGAGTACATGTTTTATGTGGACCTTGAGGCGGATATTGAATCTCCCGACTTTAAACCCGTGCTTGATGAACTCAAGGAAAAAACCGATTATCTGAGGGTCCTCGGAAGCTATTGACTGAAGCGCTGTTGTAAGGCAGAACCCCCGCCCTGTCCCTATGGGCGGGGAGCTTCATCCAGGATGGTCTTTACCATGTTTTGCAGCTCGGAGATATCGAATGGTTTTATGATACAGGCCGTGGCTCCACTTTTCAGGAGATCATGTACGGGTCCGTAGGCAGTGATTATAAGAACTGGAATGTTAGGATATTTTGCCTTTATCCTTTGTGTTAGTTCAAGCCCGTCCATCTCGGGCATCATGTAATCCGTGATAATTAAGTCATACGATTTCTTTTCAATATGACTGATCGCCTCAACTCCATTTTCCGCAACATCTATTTCGTAATCATAAGGCTTCAGGGCCTCGGGCAGTAAAATTCTCACAAGTTCTTCGTCATCCGCGATAAGGATTCTCTTCTTTTCCATTTATCCCTCTTTATTTTAATCTAATACAACCCAGGAGATAAAAATGTCAAGCAAGAAATACAACCAGCAGTTGTTAGACTTTCCCTGAATTTTATGTGATACAAATTTGTTAAGATTGGGAAAAATGAGGATGTGTTGATTGAAGGAAGGAACAATTGATCGAAAAAAAGATTGGCCTAAAAATTAAACAGATAAGGAAGAACTGGGGCCTCTCTCAGAGTGAATTGGCCGAAAGGATAGGTATCTCTTTTCAGCAAATTCAAAAATATGAAAAAGGCTTAACCAGGATCTCTGTCATGCGTTTGCAACAGATCTCGAAGGCTCTTGGCGTTAACATTACCGCGTTTTTTGAGGAAGGAGAAATGATTCCTAAAGTTTCAGACCTTGCTTTAAAATATACTCCTGGAGGAGCCCCCTTTCAACCCCTCAACAAGGAAGAAATCACTCTCTTGAAGCTCTTTCGCAGGACAAGTAATAAAAAGGTAAGAGCGGGTATCTTAAAGCAATTACAAGGGATTGTCGAACTTGAAAATCAGAAATAGAAACATACCTGACTGTAGAACATCGGACAAGGCCAGGGGGAAAAATCAGAATTAACCTTGAAGCATATTAAAGACATTCCTAATTTTGACAGACCACGAGAGAAACTGACTGCAAAAGGGCCGGAAGCACTTTCGGATTCAGAACTACTCGCCATCCTCCTTGGAAGCGGAGTAAAGGGAAAAGATGTCTTTCAAGTTGCTCGTGCCATCCTGCGAAAGCTTGATAAAGATAAGAACAAAATAGATGTAAAAACTCTTGTCTTGATAGAAGGTGTTGGTCTTGCCAGGGCATGCCAGATTGTGGCCTCTTTTGAATTTGCAAGGAGGAGAATATTAAAGGAAAGTATTTTTGTCCAAAAGACAGAAGATATTTTGCCCCTTATTTCATATATTGCCGACAAAAAGCAGGAGTATTTCCTTTGTATATCTTTGAATGGAGCAAATGAGGTTATCGGAAACAGGGTGGTGACCGTCGGCCTCCTCAATACAAATCAGGTTCACCCGCGAGAGGTGTTTGTGGATGCCATATCAGATCGGGCGGCCTCCATAATCGTCGCTCACAACCACCCGTCAGGTATACTCAAACCCAGTCCCGATGATATAGCTACAACAAAACAGTTGGTTGATGCCGGCAAAATCCTTGGAATATCTGTTTTGGATCACATAATTATCACAAAAAAAGGGCATCTATCATTCAAGGAAAGAGGTTTGATGTGATTTTGCCATAATTTGTTGATCCCAATTATAGAGGCTGCAATGAATTGAATAACAAGACCCCGTTTCACAAAAAATGTGAGCGGGGTTCTGTGCTTTTAGCTTCTAATACCGTGTTGGTACATACAGAGAGGCTCTTCGGCGAGATAGTCGCCCGTAGCCTCATATGCCCGGGCGCGACACCCCCCGCAGACCTTCCGATACTCGCATCTGCCGCATTTACCTTTCAGGTTGTCATAGTTTCTGAGGGCCTTGAATACTTCTGATTCGTTCCAGATGACCACGAAGCGCTTCTCTGTTACGTTGCCACAGTTGAGGTCTAAAAAACCACACGGTTGAACGATGCCTGTATGAGATATAAAGCAAAAGCCGATTCCGCCCAGACAACCGCGGGTTACTGCATCCAGGCCATGAGTCTTGAATGTGACGGTTTTGCCTTCCTTGCGGGCCCGCTCCCTCAAAATCCTGTAGTAGTGGGGCGCACAGGTAGCCTTCAGCTGCAAAGGGACTTTTTCCCTCTGGTCGTAGAACCAGTTTAATGTTTGTTCATACTGTTGATCTGAAATTTCCTGATCTACAATATATTTTCCCCGTCCTGTGGGCACCAGCAGAAAGATGTGGTGGGCCACGGCGCCCAACTTTACGGCAAGGTCCTGGATTTTTGGCAGCTCGTCAAAGTTCTGTTGTGTGATCGTGGTATTGATCTGGAAGTCGACGCCGGCCTGCTTGGCCTTTTTGATGCCGCTGATTGCTCCTTCAAAAGCGCCGTCCACCTGGCGGAACCGGTCATGGCTTTCTCTTGTGGCACCGTCTATGCTGATACTGATTCTCTGGATGCCTGCCTCAGCCATTTCTTCGGCAATTGCCTCGGTGATAAGCGTGCCGTTGGGGGCCATGACCATTCGAAGCCCCTTTTTGGTGCCGTAGCGGGCAATTTCAAAGATATCAGACCGCAGGAGGGGTTCCCCACCGGTCAAGATGACCACGGGTTTACCGACTTCGCCGATCTGGTCAAGGAGGGCAAGGCCGGCATCCGTGTCGAGTTCATTCAGATAAGGCCCCTTAGTGGCTGCGGCACGGCAATGGATGCAGTTAAGATTGCAGTTGCGGGTAACCTCCCAGGCTACAAGGCGGAGGCTTGGTTTCTGGTGAATCGTTCTATTTTGCTTTATCTCCGATGGCTGGTGTTTGTGTTGTTTCATTGACGATTGTTGATTGGCGATTGATGATTGATAGTAGAAACTTTAGCGTTCCTGCTTCAACCTTCAATCGTAGTCTTACAGTTGTTTCTTGTGTGATTTTCTTGTCTGTGCTGTCTTTCTTGTTGTGATGAAGATTGATGATAGTTCATGTGCTTCATCGAAAAGAGGCAAAGATCTTTTTCTTCCCATTAATTTTTCATCCATTGATCTCTTCTTCAATTCATCCGAATCCAAACCCGGTCTCCATCAATCATCAATCGACAATCGACAATCCTATCGTAGTTCCCTTGCCGCTTCTTTTGCAAAATAGGTGAGGATCATGTCTGCGCCGGCCCGTTTGATGGCAGTCAGGGATTCCATCATGACCTGTTTGCCGTTAAGCCATCCGAGCTTGTCGGCCGCTTTGATCATGGCAAATTCGCCGCTGACGTTGTAGGCAGCTATTGGCAGATCGATTTCTTCTCGAATGCGGCAAATGATGTCCAGGTATGGGAGCGCTGGTTTCACCATAATGATATCAGCGCCTTCTTCAACATCCATGGTCACCTCGCGAATCGCTTCCAGGGTGTTGGCAGGATCCATCTGGTAGGTACGGCGATCTCCGAATTTTGGGGCTGACTCGGCTGCCTGGCGGAAAGGATAATAAAAGGCAGAGCAGTATTTGGCGGCGTAGGACATAATGGGTGTGGACTCAAAGCCGTTTTCATCTAAGGCATCGCGGATTTGAGCTACACGGCCGTCCATCATGTCAGAGGGGGCCACCATGTCCGCACCAGCCTGAGCGTGGGAAAGGGCTGTGCGCGCCAAAATATCAAGAGTCGCATCGTTGTCTATAATACCGTCCTGAACCACGCCACAGTGTCCATGATCGGTATACTCACACAAACATACGTCGGTTATAATGGCCAGGTCTTTAACCTTGTTTTTCAGTGCCGTTACTGTCTTTTGGACGATTCCATTCTTCGCATAGGCAGATGTTGCTAAGGCGTCTTTTTTCTTCGGGATGCCGAAGATCATCACAGCCGGTATGCCCAGGTCGCGCGCTTTCTTGGCCTCTTTCACAACGTTGTCCACAGAGAACTGAAAATGCCCGGGCATTGAAGGGATGGGCTTCCTGACCCCCTACCCCTCTACGGAAAACAGGGGAAGGATCAGGTCGTCAACCGATAGTCTCGTCTCACGTATCATACGCCTGAAATTCTCGTTTTGCCGTAGACGCCTCGGCCTGTAATCCGGAAAAAGCATGGTTTACTCCTTAAAAGTGGTTTCAAAATCTCTTTGCGAGCCAATTTTGACCATTTTGTTAAAAAGTTCTTAGCGAAGCGAAGCGTAAAAATTGGAACTGTTTGAGGGCGTTAGCCCGAGTTTTTCAATTTTAGCGAAGCGAGCTTAGAACTTCTCAAAATGGACAAACAAGCGAGAAGAGAGGTTTTGAAATAGCTTATAGTCACTCTATTCCGATTTCCTCATCGGTGAGATAACACGCGGGGTCAGGGCTCCACAGATCTCCTGTTACGGCTTCAGCGCGAACCCGGAAGTTTCCGGCACAGATATCAAGCCATCGGCACCGGACGCAACGACCCTTGACATGCTTTTTCTTCTCCTTGAGCTTTTTCATAAGACTGTTGGATGTGTCTGCCCAGATGGTGCTGAAAGGACGCTCTTTTACATTTCCAAAGCTGTAATGACGCCAGAACTGATCAGCGTGGACGCGGCCGTCCCAGCTAACACACCCGATACCACGACCGGAGTTATTCCCTTCATTCATTTTCAAAAGTTCAAGCACTTCCGTGGCCCGCTTTGGATCCTCTTTGCAGAGGCGCAGATAGAGATAGGGACCGTCTGCATGATTATCCACGGTCAGCACTTCCTTGGGTTTGCCTCGGTCGTGGAGGTCCTTGGTGCGGTCCATGATCAGGTCTACCACGGCCCGTGTCTCCTCGTGGCTCAGGTCTTCTTCAACCAGCTTTGAGCCGCGTCCTGCATAAACCAGGTGGTAAAAACAGATCCGGGGGACATTCAGATCTTCAAGGAGATCGAATATGGCGGGAATCTCTGCTGCATTTAATTTGTTGATGGTAAAGCGGAGCCCGACCTTGATACCTGCTTCCTGACAGTTTCGTATCCCGTTCAAGGCGTTCTGGAAGGCCCCTTTCACGCCTCTAAATTGATCGTTAACCTCCTCCATTCCGTCAAGGCTTATCCCCACGTAGGAGAGGCCGATTTCCTTAAAGAGTCGAGCCTGTTCAGGTGTAATCAATGTGCCGTTCGTGGAGATAACCGCACGCATTCCATGTCCCACAGCATAACGGGCCAGTTCCGGCAAGTCCTTGCGCATCACGGGTTCGCCGCCGGAAAACAGGATAACCGGCACTCCAAATTGCGCAAGATCGTCCAAAAGGGTCTTCCCTTCATCAGTGCTCAGTTCATTTTTAAAAGAGGTGTCTTTGGCATGGGCATAGCAGTGGATACACTTCAGGTTACACCTCCGCGTGGCGTTCCACACAACCACTGGACGCTTGTCGGCAGAGAACTGCAGGAGGTGTGATGGGAGCCTTTGCGACTGCCGTCCGTAGCGCAGTGCATCCGATGGCTCAACCGTGCCGCAGTATAATTTAGATATACCGATCATAATAGTATTTTGGATTTAGGTTGCACATCATCCGCCTCAGGCGGATTGATCCGGGAAGCTCTCAAATTATGACTTGGGAGTCCCAGAATAGACTTTTTTTACTAGGTTATTGAAAAAATTTTCTGGGTTTTCAAGGGCTTTCTTGGTGATCACAAAGGTATCCTTGCCTATCTTGTCACGGATCAGTTTAAAACCGTATTCAAACTTGGTAGTCAGTTCCTTGTAAAAATCTCCCAGTGCTGTCGGAGAAGAGATCATCTCCAAGATAACGATGTCTATGGCATCTTCATCCAGCCTAATATTCAGGTCATGGGTTTTGTAAAAATAGGCCTCTACCTTCTTAATTTGTTTATAGTAATCCTCTATCTTTTCCACAATAGCGTTTATGTCATAGGTCCACAAGGTATAAAGCTCAGCGATCAGGTCTATCCGCGAGGGAGTGAGGGGTATTTTAGAACTTTCAGCAAGCATGGCCTGATTGCTTTTTATATATTGCTTGATTGATTTCTTTCCATCTTGGTCCAGCTTTTCGTAAAGCTGTGTCCACACAGGATCGTCAGGCATGGATATGATTTTTTGGAGCATACCTTCCGGGTCTTTAACGACCTCTTTTGTTACTGATAACTTCTTTATACCTGTGGATGGAAGCTTCTTTTCAAGCTTCAACAGGACTTTCTCGATGGCGCTCACCAAACCACGTGCCCCGGTTTGTTCCTCGTGGGCAAGGTGGGCTATGGCACGAAGAGCCCTGTCTTCAAAATTGACGGATATATCGTAGGCCTTGAAGTCGAGTTTTTTGCTGAGTATAACAGGATTGTTCGGGTTTTTTAATATGGTGTACAGGTCGTCTTCGCCGAGTTGTTCAAACACGGAGATTACCGGGAGCCGTCCGATAAACTCGGTTTCAAAACCGAACTTAATCAGATCTTCAGGCTTGACATGCTTCAGGTAATTGCCACGTTCTGACCGACTGGTGACCGATGCCCCGAAACCGATGCCCTGATCCACTATCCGTTTTTTGATTAACTCTTCGAGCTCGTTAAATGCGCCGCTCATCACGAAAAGGATGTTCTTGGTATTGACTACCCTTTTTTTCCTTTTACCGGTTTTCCGGTAGCGTTCGATTTCTTCAAGCATCGAAATAGGATCGTGAGGGACCTTTAGGTCAACATCGGTTTCTTCCATTGGTTTCAGGAGTGCGCGCTGAACGCCGGTACGAGAAACATCAGGCCCAATGAGGTTTGGGCTGGAGGCAATTTTATCGATTTCATCGATATAGATGATGCCATGCTGGGCCAGCTCGATGTCGCCGTCCGCTTCTCGTACCAGATCCCGAACAAGGTCTTCCACATCGCCCCCAACATAGCCGGTTTCACTGAATTTTGTGGCGTCGCCTTTGACAAAAGGGACACCGATCTTCTGCGCGATCAATTTAATCATATAAGTCTTGCCCACGCCGGTAGGCCCGACCATGAGGACGTTGCTCTTGATATGACCGACTATTCCTTTGTTGTTTTCGCCGGAAGATTCGGCGTGTTTGATGCGATTGAAGTGGGTACAGATCTTGGTGGCCAAAATTGCCTTGGCCTGATTCTGCTTGACGATGTATTGATCAAGATAGGCCTCGAGCTCCTCAGGTTTTAATGAAAACTCGATCTTTTTTTTCTCAGGAGGTTTTTCCCCCCTTCTTCCTCAAATGAAACTTCCTGAGGAAGGATGACAGGAGATATAAGCTTTACGCGGCCGCCGAATTTTTCCGACAGCAGCTCGCTAATCTCTTTTTCGATTTCTTTAGGATCAGGAAGTTTTTCGTCTTTTTCGGTCATAATATTGTGCTCCCCAGATATTTATTAAAATTTTTTATGCCTTACGTCAACAACATAATCACAGTACACATATAATTCAAGGGTATTAGGGGTTTTCATTATAGAAATGATATGCAAATCTTAAACCAAATCTTCCTTGACAAAAAAGATAAAATGATGAAAATATAAAAATATCCGTCTATAGTGTCATATTCCGGTAATATATTTCATAATTAGGGCGATTAGCTCAGCGGATAGAGCACAAGCCTCCGGAGCTTGGTGTCGCCGGTTCGATTCCGGCATCGCCCTCCAATTGAAGCAATCCGGCCATAAGTTCAAAAGCCTCTTCCTTTGTACTGATTTCCCGGTTCAATCTCGCTTCTTCCACCTTTTGGAGCAATGTTGCGAAGCGCTTAGATGGCGTCAGGCCGAAATGTTCGATTAAATCTTTTCCGGTAATCAGCCGCGGTGCTGTCATGGTGGGCTTAAGGTCAGTGAAATACCCCTGGAAGATCTCCTTGAAAAACGCCATTAATGCCTCATCAGATTGAATGCCGTGCCCGGACTTGGCGCGCTGGTCTGCCACGCTGTGGATTATGAGCCCGATAACATCGTCCTGATATTTTCCGGCAAAACGAACAATGCCCCTTGTAGTGAGGGTGCCCTTCTGGCGAGCGTCAAAGAGATGCAGTGGGTGAAGATGATTCTGTATGATTAACTCTATATAGGATTGCTCCTTAACAGACATCCTAAGCCTCGAGCAAGGTTCTCCGGCAATACGAGTTCCTGTTTCCTCATGGGCCAGAAATCTCACCCTTCCGGTCGTCGCATCAACACTGCGTGTTACAGGCTTGCCTATGTCATGAAACAAGGTAGCCCATTTCAGGAGAACCTTCCGATTGCCCTGTTCAACATACCTGCGAATCGGTTCGGCATACTCGGGCCAGAGGGTTGGATAATCACTGAGGACAAATTCGATTTCTTCGTAGGTCCGCATGACATGCTTAAAAACACTCTGTCCGTGGTCTTCAATCAGGCAATCGATGCATGGTTCAAGCTCTGGAATGAGATTCGTCAGGAGCCCGGCTTGGTACATATGCTCTATGTATGGAAAAGATCTCTTTGTTTCCATCATCTTAAAAAATTCTACTCTTATCCGTTCTCCGGCCGGCCTTGTAATAAGCTCGGCTTGCTCTTTAATGAGAGAGAGTGTTTTTGGTGCAATCTCAAAACCAAGAACAGCGGCAAGGCGGAACGCCCTGAACATTCTCAGGGGATCTGCTAAGATTGCATCTTCTGAGATCAGGCGGATGGTTTTTGATCTGATATCGTCCAGGCCTCCAACAGGGTCGATAAGGTTTTCAGAGGACATGTCTAAGCCGAGGCCGTTGACGGTGAAGTCGCGTCTTCTCAAGTCATCTTCAATGGTTTTTCCGTGTATTTGGGAAAAATCGAGAACCTTGTCGCCTGATACGATCCTATAGACCGTCTCGCCTCCCTTGCCCATCTCAATCACGCGGATACCAAGTCTTGTGGCTACTTTTTCCGCAAGGGCCCTGGGATTGCCGGAAACTGCAAAGTCGTAGTCGCCGGATGGACGATTCAGGATGCGGTCACGAAGCGAACCGCCCACAATATAGACAGGTCCGATGCCGGAGAGATCAGGTAATTGGCCTGTTATATTGATCAGTTCTTTTTTTAATTGTTTTAACAGAGTTGTCGCCTCTTGTGCTTGCGCCTGAATTTATGAAAATCCTTTTGCCCGCTCATTGTGGATCTTTTATTAGCTCAGATCCTGCTGATTATCAATAGCCGAAAAAACGGCTCGCAAAGACCAAAAGAGGGTTTAAATTTGGACTTATTGTGATTTGGGCAATAGCATGTAAAGGCGGGATGAAGATTGACGGCCTCGTAAAAAGTCCATCTGCGGCGTTGCGCTTCATCTTTCGTCATTGCGATCCGCCTGAGGCGGACCTCATTCCTCAAGCTTTGCGCGCCTTGCATCTGGAGCTTTTTACTGTGCCGTTCATTTGATGACTTTTTACGAGATCATTAAGGTTGAGCCGCAATAGCGAGCGCATTCCCTAAAAAACTAAACCTCCCCGCCCTACTGGGCGGAGAGGTTAGATTTACGGGCTTATGTGCCCGGTTAAGGAAAGCATCTATGAAAATCTTGGATCGAAGATCAGAATCAGCCGACTACTTCGTCTATGAATTGTCCCACCATCTGTTCGGCTGTTCTATCCTGGTCTACTTCGTAGGCGCCCTCTTCGATCTGTGCCCGGATGGCATTAACCTCTTCTGATCTGACGTCTGGTTCAGACTCGATGACCTCTTTGGCTTTCTGAACCTCTTTTGAGGCCTCGGAAAGATTGACGATGACGTCATCGCTTGGCTCTGGAGTTAGAGCGGAAGTCTTTTCGGTCTGTTCCTGCTCCTGAGTCAGGGACGTTGTCTCATTGACGTGCCTGCTAATCTCATAGTCATTTCCAGTAATCTTCATAGATAGATACCTCCTCTATCACGTAACCATTTGTTTATTAATCGTATCCTTGGTGATTTTTTCGAGCCGATCTTGCAGGAATTTGGAATCCTCAAGAGAAAGGGTTTTTGTTACTTCCCCTTTTTCTTTATCAATGACCTTAAAAACCAGTTCGGAATCTTTTCGGTTGATGGAAAGGCTATTCCCGTATTCATCCTCAAGTTGCTTGAAGACTTCCTGCTCTAGCTCGGCACGGGGACTGCCATTAATTATTCTATTAATAACATCTGATGTTACTTTGTCAATAACCGCCTGTCGTCTTGCTTGAGCGGAGATACTAATCCGGTCCGCTTGCTGCGGCTCTGCAGCACCCTTGTTGCTGTTGCGCGACAGTCGCCTGCTCTGGCTGAGCTGTTTGCTATATGCCCTTAGGACATTATGTATCTGATGGGTAGATATAGTCATAGATACAAATCCTCAATCCTTTATACTCATACTTGTAGTACCTCAACCTTTTCTTCGGAATATTTAAGAAAAACTTTAGAAAAAACGTTGATTAACCTGCTACATACGGATGAGCTCGAACTAAAGATGAATTGACATCCTTAATCACTTTTACATGTGATTTTGGCATAACCTGCTGATTTCAAGGCATATTTACCCGATCGCCACATACCTATCTCCGTCCAGCATGGTGAAACCTCCTTTCCCAAGGTCCTAATGGGGAAGACTTGGACGGAGATTGAAGATCCCCGCAGTCCGCCCGGGCGGACAGGATTGGCGCTCGCTGTGCAGTTTCAAGGTAAAGGATCGGCAAAAATTAGAAAAAGATTAGAAGATGTTAAGGGAAAGCCGTCCTCTTGCATTTTGCCGGGATTTTGTGGTTTAATTCTTATTATGTTATTTTGGTCGGCCAAAAAGCCCGCTCAGAGATTTTCATTGCAAGATTCTCTTGGAGTGATACAAGAACAACCCCATGATTGCGATTATTGACTATAAAGCGGGGAATTTGAAGAGTGTTGAGCGGGCCGTGAAAAAGTTGGGTTTTGTCTGCCGGGTAACACAACGCCGGGAGGAGATCTTAAAGAGCGAAAGGATCATCTTTCCCGGCGTGGGGGCCGCCGGAAAGGCCATGGCTGACCTGAAAAATCTTGGTTTAGACAGCGTATTAAAGCAAGATTTCGAAACCCGTAAGCCGATCCTGGGGATCTGTCTCGGGGCCCAAATCATCCTGGAAAGGAGCCAGGAGAATGAAGCCGGGTGTTTGGGGCTAATCGAAGGTGATGTTGAACTGTTTCCTCAGCCCCTTTTTGATGAGGGAAACGAGCGCCTAAAAGTACCCCATATGGGATGGAACGGTGTCCGCATACACAAAGAGCATCCGGTCTTGGAAGGAATTACACCAGCTGATGAGTTCTATTTTGTCCACGCTTATTATCCTCGACCCGCCTCGGACGATTATGTGGTTGGGACCACGGACTACGGGATAGAGTTTTCCTCCGTTATTGGTTATAAGAACCTGATTGCCGTGCAGTTCCATCCGGAAAAGAGCGGCAGAGCAGGGTTGAAGATCCTGAGTAATTTTTGTACATGGAATGGTCAGTATGCTGAGTAAAAGGATTATACCTTGTCTTGATGTGAGGGACGGAAAGACAACCAAGGGGATAAAGTTCAAAGAAAATATAGATATTGGGGACCCTGTGGAAATGGCCAAGTTTTATTATGAGCAGGGGGCGGATGAGATAGTCTTTTATGATATCACAGCTTCAAGCGACCGGCGTGACATCATGATCGATGTGGTTCGCCGCGTGGCCGAAGAGATCTTCATACCCTTCTCTGTGGGAGGAGGAATCAGGACTCTTGACGATATGCGCCAGGTACTCTTGGCCGGGGCGGAAAAGGTCAGCGTGAACACAGTTGCAGTCCGGGATCCTCAGATTATCTCAGACGGAGCCCGGGCCTTCGGGAGCCAGTGCATTGTCCTCGGGATGGATGTGAAAAAGGTGGGAGCCTCTCGCAAGGTCCCATCAGGCTATGAGATTGTAATTCATGGCGGCAGGACTTATACGGGAATTGATGCCATTGCATGGGCCCGGAAGGGAGAAGACTTCGGGGCAGGTGAGATATGCCTGAATTCTATTGATGCGGATGGGACCCAGAAGGGCTATGAAATGGAGCTAACTCCCCTCATATCTGAGAACGTGAACATTCCGGTTATAGCCTCGGGTGGCGCCGGGAACATAGATCATATCCATGATGTCCTGACAGAGGGCAAGGCTGATGCCGCGCTGGTTGCCTCCGTCGTCCACTACGGGACATACACAATCAAGCAGATCAAGGACGAGCTGCACGCTCGTAGCGTCAAGGTACGTATGCGCTGGTAATGTGCACAGCGTGAAAGACGTTGGAGGTTAGAGGTTGGAGAGGGCAAGGGCCCGCAACCCAGTAATTGAGTTCGATTAGAAAGACTTCGACATGATTCTGATTATTGACTTCGGTTCCCAGTACAACCAGCTCATTGCCAGGCGGGTCCGCGAGCATCGTGTCTACTGTCAGATAGAACCCCCTTGGATCAGCCTTACTCAGATCAAAGCCCTGGCTCCCGAGGGGATCATCCTGTCCGGAGGCCCGTCAAGCATCTATGAAAAAAACAGCCCCAGAGTTGACCCAAGCATCTTTGGCTTAGGTATTCCCATCCTCGGCATCTGTTACGGGATGCAATACATGGTGGATGCTTTAGACGGTAATGTGAAAAGGGCTGGAAAGAGAGAATACGGATTTGCCGAGCTCAACATAAAGGATTCAACGGGAATTTTCCATGAAATCGAAAAAACGACTGAATGCTGGATGAGCCATGGAGACACGGTTGTAAGGCTGCCAAAAGGTTTCAGGATCACAGCATCGACGCCCAGTACCAGAGTGGCGGCCACGGAAAATCCCGGAAAAAGGTTCTACGGGCTTCAGTTTCACCCGGAAGTTGCCCATACGCCCAAGGGAAAAAGGATTCTCAAAAACTTCCTGTTCCGGATCTGTGGGTGCAGCAAGACCTGGACGATGAAATCTTTCATCAGAGAATCCGTCCAGGAGATAAGCTCGCTGGTTGGAGACAAAAAGGTAATCCTTGGGCTAAGCGGCGGGGTGGATTCCTCGGTGACCGCCTTGCTTCTTCATCGGGCTATTGGAAAGCAATTGACATGCATCTTTGTGGATAACGGGCTTTTGAGACAAGGTGAGGCAGAACAGGTCAGGGGGCGTTTCAAGAAGCACTTCAAGGTCAACTTGAGGTTTGGCAGCGCCAAAAGGGGGTTTCTGAATCGATTGAAGGGGGTTGTGGACCCTGAAAAAAAGCGAAAGATTATTGGACGTACATTCATAAAAGCCTTTGAAAACGAGGCTCGCAAGCTTCAGGGTGTGGAATTTCTGGCCCAGGGGACCCTTTATCCGGATATTATTGAGTCCCGATCCGCCTTTGGAGGCCCAACCGCTGTGATCAAATCGCACCACAACGTGGGGGGGCTCCCAATGAAGATGAAGCTCAAACTCATTGAACCCCTCAAGCACCTTTTCAAGGATGAAGTCCGCATTATTGGAAAGGAACTCGGGCTTACAGAAGATCTCATTTGGAGGCAACCGTTTCCCGGCCCGGGCTTGGCTATTCGAATCATTGGAGACGTCACCCGGGCAAGGCTTTCCGTATTGCGTAAGGCGGATGCCATTCTGCTTGAGGAGATAAGGAATGGCGGCCTATACAAGAAGTTGTGGCAGTCCTTTGCGGTGCTTCTCCCCTTAAAAAGCGTGGGGATCATGGGAGACCAAAGGACATATGAACACATTGTGGCCATTCGGGCGGTGACCAGCATCGACGCCATGACCGCTGACTGGGCCAAGCTTCCCCATTTACTGCTTGGAAGGATCTCCAACCGCATTATAAATGAGGTAAGGGGAGTTAATCGCGTGGTCTATGACATCAGCTCTAAGCCACCAAGTACGATTGAGTGGGAATGAGAATTGTCGAAGACTCGATCATACGGGGTACCACTTTCATTGAGGCGGATAGCGGCGAAGGATTAAACACAATGACTGTATTTACTTTTCAAGGTGCGAAGAAGATTGTATTCGGAGAGGAAGCTGTCGCCAAATTGGCAGATGAGATCCGCGCCCTGGGCGGGAAAAAGGTTTTGATGGTTTTTGACCAAGCCCTAAAGCGGGTAGGGGTGGCACAACAGGTAATGGCACCGCTGGATGCCCACGGTATTTCTTATGTAGTCTATGATCAGGTGACATCGGAACCAGAACCGACACTGGCTGACGAGGGGGCGTCCGTGGCCAGAGAAGAAAAGTGTGACCTTGTTGTCGGCGTTGGCGGGGGAAGCAGCCTCGATGTGGCCAAGGCGGTTGCCATGCTAACAGTAAACAATGGAAAGGCTGAGGACTATATCGGCCTTGAAACAGTTCCAAGACAGGGTTTGCCTACCATCATGATACCCACTACTGCCGGCACGGGTAGCGAGGTGACCTTTACCGCCGTCTTTACCATGCGGGAGAAGAAGGCAAAGGGAGGGATCAACAGCCGCTTTCTGTATCCTGACGTGGCACTCTTAGATCCGGAGTTAACCGTGTCCCTGCCCCCACATATCACCGCTACCACGGGGATGGATGCCTTAACCCATGCCATTGAGGCATTTACGTCGCTGCAGTCCAACCCGATGAGCGACATGGTGGCCAGAGAGGCCATAGCCCTTATTGGGGCCAACCTGAAGCGAGCCTTTGATAATGGAGACGATATGCAGGCCCGGCACGGGATGTTGCTCGGAAGCCTCATGGGGGGGCTTGCACTCGCCGGTGCTGGAGTAGGGGCTTGCCATGCCCTGGCGTATCCCCTTGGCGCCTTTTTTGATATTCCCCATGGTCTGGCCAATGCTGTTCTTTTGCCGTATGTTATGGCATATAACCTGGAGAGTACAGAGGCAAAATATGCACAAGTTGCATCTCTCATGCGTGCCGAGGCGTGGGGACGTCTCCACGAGTCTTCGGTAAAGGCAGTCGTAGATGTCGTACGGCGGCTTTCTCAAGAGATCGGCATCCCGCACAGGCTTGGAGATCTCGACATACCAGAGTCGGCCGCAGAGGATATGGCCGAGATGGCCATGACCGTCGCCCGACCGATAGCGAATAATCCGAGAGAGGTAACAAAACAGGAAGCTGTCGGAATTTATCAGGCGGCTTTTTAGACGGGAGGATTAGGTATGCCTGGCTTTGAAGTTTTTGGTGAAGAAGAAAAACAGGAGATTATGAAGGTACTCGAGACGGGGGTTCTCTTTAGGTACGAGTTTGCAGAAAAGAGAAACAACGTATACAAAGTCGCCGAATTTGAAAAACGATTTGCTGAATACTGCGGGGCCGGTTATGCACAGGCGGTATCCTCGGGAACAGCGGCGCTCCGAGTTGCCATGGTGGCTCTTGGTATCAGTCCCGGTGATGAGGTAATCACGCAGGGATTTACTTTTGTGGCCACGTGGGAGGCCATCCTGGAAAGTGGCGCGGTTCCTGTCTTTACCGAGGTGGATGAAAGCCTAACCATGGACCCTGAAGACCTCAAGAGAAAGATAACCTCCCGCACCAAAGCGATCATACCGGTCCACATGCTTGGGGCGCCGGCCCGGATAGAAGAGATTATGGCTATTGCCGACAGCCACGGCATCCCCGTCATTGAAGATACGGCCCAGGCCTGTGGCGGGACCTGTCATGGCCGGCACTTAGGCACCTTTGGCGCAATGGGCATCTTTTCCTTTGATCCGGTCAAGACCATAACGACGGGTGAAGGGGGCATGATTGTAACTGATGATTTCACCCTCTATCGATACTGCTCGGAATATCATGACCATGGCCACGACCATAACCCGGAACTGGAACGCGGGCTTGAGGGTCGACACTTCATAGGTTTCAACTACAGAATGACCGAGCTTCAGGGAGCCATTGGGCTGGCACAACTCGCCAAACTGGATGCCATTATTACTGAACAGAGGAGACACAAGGCAACGATCAAGGCAGCCCTTGAAGATGTAGGCGGGGTGACTTTTCGAACGATCGCAAATCCAGAGGGAGACACAGCCACGTTTCTGGCCTTTTTTCTCCCGGACGCGGAGGCAGCGCGAAAATTTAATAGAGTGTTGTCTGAGGAAAAGGCAGGTGCTATCTATTTTAAAGAAAATACTTGGCATTTTTATCCAAAATGGGAGCACCTCCATCAGGGATTGACCCTTTGTCGAACCGGATGGCCTTTCCAGAGGAACGAACACATGAGCTATCCGCCGGATAGTCTTGCGAAGTCAGAAGCGGTTTTCGACAGGCTCCTGGTCTTTCCAATTTCAGTGAAAATGAGCGACGAGCGCCTTGAAACTATGGTTGCGGCCATTCAAAAGGCAGGCGGCAAGTAGTGCCTCTAAAGTTATGGTAAGATACTATTTTACCCAACATTCCTGGAGGCAGGGTTACAAGGAATCAGATCACAAAATCAACTAACTTCAGCTCACTTTAGGCATTTTAGGCACTTTAGCGCACTCAAATTGATGAAGATAGTAGCCATTATTCCCTGCAGGTATGCTTCCACAAGGCTTGAAGGCAAACCATTGATGCCGATTCTCGGTAAACCCATGATCCAGTGGGTATATGAGAGGGCCAAACAGGCAGACATTCTGACCGATGTGGTAGTTGCCACAGACGACGATCGTATTTACGGGTGCGTGGAGGGCTTTGGCGGCCGGGTGCTCATAACGGCTGCAACCCATCGCTCTGGTTCGGACAGGGCCGCAGAGGCCGCGGAAATGCTTGGCCTAAAAGACGAAGATATTGTGATTAACATCCAGGGCGATCAGCCGGCCTTTGATCAGCGATGTCTTTCTGAGGTCGTTTCGCCGCTCATGGATGATCCAGAGCTTGTCATGACAACACTGATTTACAAAATAACCGATCCGGCTGAGCTCGAAGACCCCAATCATGTAAAATGTGTGTTTGACAAAGAGAAATTTGCCCTTTACTTTTCCCGTTCGAGCATCCCTTTTGACCGTGACGGTTCAGCGTCATTCGATATTTTCAAACATCTGGGAATATATGCTTACAGAAAACATTTTTTGGAGCGATTTGCTTCCCTTCCGCAGGGCAGTTTGGAAGCCATTGAGAAGCTTGAACATCTTCGAGCCATGGAGCATGGCTATAGGATTAAGGTCGTGGAGACCCGCTACGACTCCAAAGAGGTTGATACACCGTTAGACGTTGAGAAAGTTGAGATGATCCTTAGGGAGTAGAATAATTAGGCGATTAAAAACAAAGTTCGTGTTTTTTGCGGCAGAAAACTGTTTTGCAATAACGAATATTGAATATCGAACAAGGAAGTAAGAAGTGAAAAAATTCGACATTCGTCCGCCCCAGGCGGACTTGTTTATTTTTCTACATTCCTGTACGGTTGTTGGTTGCCGGGTTTAAGCTGGAAGAAGATATGATCTTTACGAAAATAAAAGAATTCCTAAAAACAAGAGGTGTCACCGGTCTTTACTTTGGGCGGAGTTTACAGGCAGTTCCCAAGGGCTCGGTTGTACTGTTCCCGTATCAGCCGGGAGTGCTCAACTGCGGCATCACGGGTATTCTGGCGTTCAAAAGGCGGTCCGCCCAAAAGGGAGGTTTGCCTCTTCAGGATATCGAGCACAGGGTTGAGAGCCTCTTTGAATACACCTGGGAGACACTTGAGAAAAAAGAGGTGAATCCCAAAGATCATTACCTTGGCGGGGAAGAGGTTTTGGCAGAGATAAAGGGTCTCTGTGCGAAATTTAAAACTGAAGATAGCTTTTATGAGGTCTTTTCCAACAGGAGCTACCAGGATCAGCTTTCACGTCTTTGCAACAGACTACAGGTCCTGATTGAAACCGAAGAGAATGCATGTGTCCAAAAGACAGGACATCTGGCACCGGAAGAGTATAAAATCCTGAGTGGTTCGATCATTCAGTTGAAGGACATATTATGGTCTTTAAAGCACGAAGTCTTGGATAATATTGAAAAGATAAACTCCCTTGGCAGCCTCGAACAATATAATGACACCGCTCTTGCAGTCAAACAACTCTGGGGAATCAACCTTGTTTTCAACAACCTCGACCGCCTTGAGGTCAGGGGTAGAGACTCGGCAGGGATCTCGCTCTTTTTCGTGCTTGATTGGGCTGCCTTTTCTCAGTTTGAGCAGAGGATGAAAGAGGCCTCGCTGCTTGATGAGTTCGAGGCGAGACAGGCGCGCCAGGTCTTGGTCAATCGCGGCATCGCGTTCAATAAGCACAATTCCACTGTCTCATTGGTGTTCACCTACAAGATAGCCGCCGAGATCGGGAGCCTTGGTGATAATGTTCAATACCTGAGAAGGCAAGTTCGTGAGGATGCTGTATTTCAGCACCTGATCAGGTTTCCTCATCTCTATCAGACCACGGTAGCCCACACGCGCTGGGCATCGGTCGGTGAGATTAGTGAGGCAAACTGTCATCCTATCGATAATTGTGTTGTGGAGCAAAACGGCTTTCAAGGGGAAGGCGACGTTGGCGCCCCCGGGTCAAATTCCGGCATTATTCATGTTTGTCTTAATGGAGACATTGACAATTACCAGCGCCTGAAACATGATTATGAAAGAGAAACCGCCCAATCAATCTCAGGCGTGATTACTACGGACACAAAAATCATTCCTATTCAGATAGAAAAATATCTCAAGCAAGACAAAACACTTGAGGAATCCTTTTGCCTCGCGGTTAATGATTTCGAGGGCTCCCACGCCATCGCCATGCACAGCAATCTCGCGCCCGGGAAAATTTTTCTTGCGCAGAAAGGAAGCGGGCAAGCGATGTTTGTAGGACTGGCAAAAGACTACTATGTTTTTGCTTCTGAGGCCTACGGATTTGTTGAAGAAACCTCGCGTTACGTTAAGATGGACGGTAATAAGGTCGTTGAAGGCAGATCCGGTAATACCCAGGGCCAGATATTTGTATTGGATCAGGATAGCGGCGGAGGTCTTGAGGGCATCAGGGCCATATACTATGATGGAACTCCTGTTGAGATTTCTGAAAAGGATATTAATGAAGCAGAGATTACCTCAAGAGATATCGACCGGCAAAACTATCCTCACTATTTTCTAAAAGAGATCTCGGAATCGCCGGGCTCCGTCGAGCAGACCGTCCAGAGTCGAGTGGCCATTGTTGAAAGGGACGGCAAGAGATATCCACAAGTTCTGCTGGATGATTCGGTTATACCTTCCCGCCTTCAAGAGGCCCTGAGGGAAAAGCGTGCCCGTAATATCTTTTTCGTAGGGCAGGGCACAGCCGGAGTGGCGGCTTCAGGGTGCGCTGAATTGCTGAGTTTTTACCTGAAAGGCACGGATATCCGGGTGGCGTCCTTTAAGGCCTCTGAATTCAGCGGGTTTATGGTCGATGATACCCTGGAGGAGACTCTGGTTGTTGCCATCACCCAGTCCGGAACAACCACTGACACGAATCGTGCGATTGATATGGCAAGAGAACGAGGGGCATACACCTTGGCCATTGTCAACAGACGAGACTCTGATATTACCTTCAAAGTGGATAGCGTACTTTATACAAGCACCGGCAGAGATATTGAAATGTCTGTTGCCTCAACCAAGGCCTACTATTCCCAGATTGCAGCAGGGAGTATCCTCGGCCTTAAACTCGCCCAGTTGACCGGGAGCAGGTCAGATGATTTTGTCTTGGCCGAGATCGAACATCTTTTGAGGCTTCCTGCCTCCATGAAACAGGTCCTGGCAAAACATAAGGAGATTGGTGATTCAGCGAAAAAGTTTGCCGTTACAAAAGAGTACTGGGCCATTGTGGGAAGCGGTCCGAACAAGGTATCCGCTGATGAGATCAGGATAAAGCTCAGCGAACTTTGTTACAAGACTATCTCTTCAGATGTGGTTGAAGACAAAAAACACATTGATCTTTCTTCAGAGCCTCTTATTTTTATGTGTGCGGCAGGTAACCGGGAAGATGTAGTAAGCGACATTGTTAAAGATACGGCCATATTCAAGGCTCATGAGGCAGTAGCTATTGTAATTGCCACAGAAGGCGAGAGCCGATTTGATCCATATGCCGATGCAGTAATCCACGTGCCGGAAGTAAATGAGCGCTTTGCACCTATAATAAATACCCTGGCGGGCCACATCTGGGGTTACTATGCGGCCCTGGCCATTAATGAAGAATCTCGTTTTCTGTTCGATTTCCGGGAACAGATCAATGACCACATTGCCGTGTCCTTAGACCAGGGGATGGATGTGTACGAGATTATGCTCGATGAGGGATTTCGAGAAAAAATTGCGCGGTTTTATACGGCGTTCAAGGAGCGGATACGACAAAGCCGGTATGCGACCTCCATGGCGTTCAACATGGCGTCAGACCTTACGCTTTTACTAAAGTACCTGTTAGGAAGGCTTCCCATGTCGGACTTTGAATCCGATTTTGGGATAAAGGGCACCGCATACAATATGCTGAACACTTTCTACGAGTGCATAGGAAATGTCATCAATAAGATGGCCCGGCCTGTTGACGCTATCAAGCACCAGGCCAAGACCGTGACTGTCGGCACAAGCAGGATCGTGGAAAAGGTGGAGGGCCTTCTATTTGAGGCATTACAAAGCCAAGGATTTAGCACGAACCAGATTACAAACGTCAACGTTCTCGTCCTAAAGCGTTTGCAGGAAGTTGTCGCCGGGATAAAAGGGACCACCCTTTACAGGATAGCCGGACTAAACTTCTTGGGAGAACCTGTTGAAGATTCAACTATTAAGATCATTAAGAAAGAAGGGAGCTCCGCACAGCTTGTCTCCCGAGTTGAGGCCGATAAAAGGCTACGGGGGACCAAGCGTATTATTGTAGAGAACACAAATGTCTTTATCGGCAAAGGGAAAAGTGACAACAGGAGTATACTTGCAGTCCCGGTCATGTCGGCAGGCACAAAGATCGACCACCTATTACTGTTTAATGTGGCTTTCAAGAAAGAGGTAGAGCTTCAAAAGAAGATAGATGCCCTGGGTGGAAAATATCATCATATAAAGCACCTTGTGGAGGAGACAAGCTTGATCTGGCGGGATGAGTATTTTGACTTGCTTGGGATTGAAGAGCTTTTCGGGATGTCTGCCGAAAAGATTGCCGAGGCGATTGTTTCCAAAATCCAAAATCCAAAATTCAAAATCGTATAGGAGGATATCTTTCAGTATGGCTTTCGCGACCAAGTTCATCTTTGTTACCGGTGGCGTACTTTCATCACTGGGCAAGGGGCTCGCATCTGCAGCCATCGGTGCCTTGCTCGAGAGTCGTGGACTCACCATCACCCTTCAAAAGCTCGACCCGTACATTAACGTGGATCCTGGCACCATGAATCCCTTCCAACACGGGGAGGTGTTTGTTACAGACGATGGTGCGGAGACCGACCTTGATCTTGGTCATTACGAACGATTCACACACGCAAAGCTAGGCCGGAACAACAATTTTACCACGGGCAAAATCTATCATTCGGTCATAACTAAAGAACGCCGGGGTGATTATCTTGGCGGCACTGTTCAGGTGATTCCCCATATCACTGATGAGATCAAAAAGAGCATCCTGTCTGTGGCCGATAGCGTGGATGTCGTGATCGTCGAGGTAGGGGGTACCATAGGCGATATTGAGAGCCTTCCCTTTCAGGAAGCCATACGACAATTCAAATCAGACGTGGGGAAAGATAATGTCCTTTACGTTCACGTCACATTCGTTCCATATATAGCTGCTGCCGGCGAGGTCAAGACGAAGCCGACACAACACAGTGTCAAAGAATTGCGCAGCATCGGGATCCAGCCCGATATATTACTTTGTCGTACGGATCGGTTTTTATCCAAGGAGATCAAGGCAAAGATAGGCCTGTTTTGCAATGTGGACGTGGATCAGGTGATAACCGCAAAGGACGTTGACACGATCTATGAGGTGCCCTTGGTTTTTCACCAAGAACACCTGGACGATAAGATTATAGCGCTACTTAATATCTGGACACGGGCTCCCAAGCTGAAGGGGTGGGAACGCCTTGTGGAGAAGTTGAAGAATCCCAAATCCTCGGTCACGATTGCCATTGTCGGCAAGTACATTCACTTGCGGGAATCTTACAAGAGCCTCAATGAAGCGCTGTGCCACGGTGGAATTGCCAATGACTGTAAAGTGAACCTCGATTTTGTGGACTCAGAGACCATCGATGATTCGAATTGCCGGGAGCGCATGGCCGGGGCCGATGGGATTCTTGTCCCAGGGGGCTTTGGTACACGTGGTATTGAGGGCAAGATCAGGGCCATCCGGTTCGCCCGGGAAGAGAGGATGCCGTTTTTCGGTATCTGCCTCGGCATGCAAATGGCTGTGGTCGAATATGCCCGCCACGTTGCAGGGATGGGTGGAGCCCACAGTACGGAGTTTGATAAGGATACCCCCTTTTCGGTCATTTATCTCATGACAGAGTGGTTTGACTATAAATCGGAGCAGATCCAAAAAAGGGACATTACATCGGACAAAGGCGGGACCATGCGGTTGGGGGCCTACCCTTGTATACCCAAAAAGGGCTCGGTAGCCTATAGGGCGTACGGGAAAAAGGAGATTTCAGAAAGGCATCGTCACCGGTATGAGTTTAACAATGCCTTCAAAGAAAAACTGGAAGAAGCCGGGCTTGTCATCAGCGGCATCTCTCCCGATGGGCAGTTGGTTGAGATTGTGGAGATTGCCGATCATCCCTGGTTTCTCGGGTGCCAGTTCCACCCGGAGTTTAAATCCCGGCCCATGAACCCGCATCCGCTGTTTGTCTCATTCATTGAGTCAGCCCTTGCCTGCAAGAACAAACGGGCCACAGGATGAAGCGCAACGCAGCAGTTGGACTTTTTACAAAGCCGTGAGGGGTAAAAAATGGAACAGACCGCGAAGATTGTAGTAGACGGGAAAACCTTTGAGCTGCCGATTATCACCGGCTCTGACGGGGAAAAAGCCATTGATATTTCCAGATTGCGCCAGGAGACCGGCCTTGTAACACTCGATCCGGGCTTTGCCAACACAGCCAGCTGCCGGAGCAGCATTACCTTTGTGGATGGAGAAAAAGGAATCCTCCGTTACCGGGGAATTCCGGTGGAGCAACTTGCAGAGCATTCCAGGTTTGTTGAAACAGCCTACCTGTTGATAAACGGTGATTTGCCGACCGAAAAAGAGCTGAAGCGCTTTTCAATGCTGTTAAATGACCATTCCCTTGTCCATGAGGATATGCGGGCCTTTTTTGAGCACTTCCCCAGATCGGCCCATCCAATGGGCATACTCTCCTCCATGGTCAACGCCCTGCGTGCCTTCTATCCTGAAATCCCCGAGAGGACAGAGGAAGAGGAGATCAATATAACCGTGACCAGGCTTCTGTCCAAAGTGAGGACCATGGCGGCCATATCCTATAAGATCTTCAAGGGCCACAAGGTCATCTACCCGAGGCAAGACCTCCAATATGCGGCAAATTTCTTGAACATGATGTTTGACTCCCCTGTGCGGCGTTATGAAATCGACCCGGATTTCGTAAAGGCACTGAACGTCTTCTGGATTCTGCATGCCGACCACGAACAGAATTGTTCTACTGCGGCCGTCCGGTTGGTGGGGAGTGCGCGTGTCAATCTTTATGCGGCCATTTCAGCCGGAATATGCGCGCTGTGGGGGCCGCTGCATGGAGGAGCCAACCAGGCCGTGGTGGAGATGCTTCGTCAAATACATGAAAACAACGGTGATATGGCCCCCTTTATAGATAAGGCCAAGGCCAAGGATGATCCTTTTCGGCTTATGGGTTTTGGTCACCGGATCTATAAAACGTATGATCCGAGAGCGCGGATCATGAAGAAGGCGTGCGACAAGGTTTTGGGCAAACTGACGCAACATGATCCTTTGTTGGATATTGCCAAGAGATTGGAAGAGTTGGCGTTGAAGGATCAATACTTTGTCGATCGTAATCTTTATCCGAACGTAGATTTTTACAGCGGTGTTTTGCTGCGGGCTATCGGTATACCTCTCAATATGTTCACGGTTATGTTCGCCATAGGGCGGCTGCCCGGATGGATCAGCCAGTGGGAGGAGAGCATGGATGATTCCGACTGGAAACTCCACCGTCCGCGACAGATCTATATT
>Ga0114923_10000545_pt1 | contig 29133 bp, 28 predicted proteins | sample SumtaG_FD_89578 | JGI IMG/M metagenome (GOLD analysis project Ga0114923, IMG submission 89578) | Deep subsurface microbial communities from Indian Ocean to uncover new lineages of life (NeLLi) - Sumatra_00157 metaG | ecosystem: Environmental > Aquatic > Marine > Oceanic > Sediment | place: near... | reverse complement strand
TTTATTTGATTTCTTTATATAGAGATTCATATAATATGTTGTATAATCAGCATTTTGTTTAAAACCAAGAATTACTATTTTCCATTGAATAACAGATTCATCAAATGCACCATCTAACATTTTTTCTGTAATTTGTTCAATTTCCGAATCATTATATAAAAATTCTTGAAGAATATCTTCCAATGGTTCAGAATTAAATTCGGTATTCCAGATAAATGTGTCATTCTCTTGAATCCCCACATAATTAGGTGTTGATGCCGCAGAGGCAAAGTTTAATGGCATTATCAAGCTTAGAATAATCATCAATAGTAAGATAATACTCATTTTTTGACTTTTTATAGTTTTCACCTTATTTTAAATAAATTGTTAATAATCAAAAAAAAGAGGGATTTAAAATTACAGTTTAATTTCTTTTCCATTTTTATCATTTCTTAGCAAACAAATCTTTCTTCCAAGCTACTATAATCGCTAGGCAAGCAACTGTTATTACAGCACCGATCGTTATATACAACCACCACGGATCGGGTGGGGGCTTTGGAGGACCTCCATTTCCATTTCCATTTCCATTTCCTCCATTTGGAATGACAGGAGCTATAAAAGTATTACCAGTACAATTCTTTTCTATGATATCTATATCATTACCAAGAAGTATATTGTTATATACTGAATTATAATTTGAAAAATTTAGATAAATTCCAATAGTATTGTTATTTATTTCATTTCCTGAAATTGTGTTAGAGTTGCTATAGTTTAGAAAGATTCCACAAAAACTGTTAAAACTAAAACTCCCCATGTTGTTAGTAATTTTACTATCATTAGTATTATGCAATAATATTCCGTTTTCTTGATTGTATTTTGCAGTAGTTTCCGAAATCGTGATACTAATACAATCTTTTATATATATCCCATTCTGGCTATTATTGTTTGCGGTATTTTCGGTGAAATGGTCGATATAGTATAAAGCACCCATTGTATTTAGAAAGAAACCGTTGTCGCCATTAAAGCTTGCGTTATTTCCCGAAATGATACTACTACTCGAAGTTAAATGGTATATACCATTGTCCCCGTTAAAACTTGCGTTATTATTTATTATCCCACAGCCTGTGCAACCATCTATAATTATACCATTTTTACTATTATTATTTGCCGTATTTCCCGAAATTCCAATAGCAAAAGAATTCTCTAGTGATATCCCATTGTTACTATTATTATTTGCCGTATTTCCTGAAATAGTATTTCTATTACCATTTTTTATTAGTATCCCATTATTACTATTATTATTTGCCGTATTTCCTGAAATAGACGCTGGCTCTATGATAAGGAAAAGATCCCAGAAGGGATCCCTTAAGTCAATGCCATTATCAGCATTAAAGCTTACATTGTTTCCCAAGATCGTGCCGTGGAATTGATTAATTAAAAGCATCCCATTTCCACCATTATTAGTTATATTGTTTTCCGAGAAAGTACCTGCACTATGATCATCACAGTATATCCCATGTTGTTTGTTATCATATATGTTGTTTCCCGAGATGGTACCTCCACTATGATCATCACAATATATCCCATGTTGAGAGTTATTATTTATATTGTTTCCTGAGATGATGCTCCAACTGTCATCATTTAAATGTATCCCACTTAGTTTGTTATTGCTTATATTGTTTCCCATTATAGAGTTATCGGTAATATGTGAATTTTCATCATAAAAATATATCCCACTTCCATCGTTGTTGGTTATAATATTTCCAGAAATAGTATTTTCATCGCATCTATAGTAAAAATATATCCCATTATTATTATTATCAGTTATATTATTTCCTGAAATGATGTTTTCTTCACATCTCGTATGGAGATATATTCCATTAATATTATTATCAGTTATGTTGTTTCCTATAATGGTGTTATTGTGGCAATCATTGAGTAAACGGATTCCATCATCACCATTATTCACTATATTATTTCCAAGTACTGTGTTATTAACACAATCAGCGTAGAAATATATCCCCCTAATGATGTTGTTATTCACAGTGTTTCCTGAAATAGTATTATTCTTACAATTGCTATTTAAGTATATTCCATGCTCTGTATTATTATTTACAGTATTTCCCGAAATAGTATTATTATCACTCCATACTAATAACCGGATTCCATTAGTGTTATTATTTAAGATATTTCCTGCAATTGTATTATAATCGCTATTAAAATCAATTTGTATCCCATTAGAGTTATAGCTTGCGTTGTTTTCCGAGATGATGTTGTGATAACTCCTAAATAAAAATATACCAAGACCCTGGTTATTGGTTATATTGTTTTCCGAGATGATGGTGTGATTACTTAAATCTAACTCAATCCCACGACCATTGTTATTGCTTACATTATTTTTTGTTATGACGGTATTGTTACAATCTCTTAATGATATTCCGTCCATGTTATTTGAAAAATAATTATCTGTTATATTAGCATTAATCACTATCAGCAGTTCTAGGCCCTCTTGTATTGCATCGTAAACCGTACAGTTTCGAAGTGTAAAATACTTATCTGAATTGCTAATGCGAAATCCTCCTCCACCGTTAATCGTAATATTTTCGATGATATATGGGTTACCCTCGCTCCCGTCCCCTCCACCAAACCATACCTGATTTTCAACCCAAGTCCAATTATGGGCATCAACACCTGTTGCATCTCCATCGATTCTAAGCGAGGTGCTAAAAATCCAAAATCCCGCACTATTAATATTAAATTCATCTCGGTCTTCCGTAGTTTCAGCAGCATTTTTTCCATTATCTCCTAAATCACATAAGTTAATATTTGCCAGGATGAATATTAATCCTAAAGTAATTATCAGCAATGTAATCCTATTTTTGTTTTTCATGTTAAAGTTCACCTTATTTTGATAAAATTTTATTATGCAACAAAAATCAAGTTGTATATAAAAAGGCACAAGGAACGATTTTTTACAAAAATCAAAATGCTGAGAATTTACATAAATGGGACAAAACTTTATAAAAACATACATTACGACAGAAAACAGATTTTCTTAGGAAGTAAATATAAATGAAGGTTGATTCTAATACAAGTATTAATTCCAATATTTTAAACCTTAACCTGGAGATTCCTCATCAAATTCCGAATCTAAATACTTATATTCTTCTTCAGGCAGTTTTTCTGGTTCTTCCTTTACTTCTTTATATAGGTTTATTAAATCGTCGGATACACATGGAGGATATTTTATAAGCTCAGACATAATAAATTCGTATTCTTTCTTATCAGTAATAACCTGCTTAAATTTATTTTCTAACTCTGGTGGTATGTCTGCGTATTTACCTGTTAAACTTAGAGGGTAATTTTTACTGGTAATAATTCGATAAGGGAAGTTTGAAAAATATTTTTCGATTAGTTCATAAGCAGCATCATACTTAACCATATCTTTGACCGATTTTTTTAGCTCTCTCTCAAACGTTTTTTGAAAATCGTTTGAAAAATTGACAAGACATTCTTTAAGTAGTTTAGAGGATTTAGATGCAACTAACCCTACTGTGATTAATTCTGACTTATGTAAGGTAAGAATTCCCTCTTCTAAATGAATATCTACCACTCCACCAATAGTTAATACTTCTTCGCTCATTAATTGAATGGCATTTATAAATCCCGTAAAGACATTTTCGTTTATTTCAGATTTAGACCAATCATGATCAAATAAGGGAAAGCCCTCTTTATCTTTTACAAGGACTCTATAGACTGTAAAAGGTAAAATATAAAGAAGCTTTGGTTCTCTTTTCAAACTTAGGATTAGAATTAAACCACCTATAGCTAGGATTATGTCGCTAATAAGTATTAATGAAGGAATCCATAATGAAATTAAATAAATGATAACACCTACTGGTGACAATAGTATACCTCCAGTTAGTAGCAGATTTGCTTCTTTTTTAATTAAAAATGGTGCATTTATCCAAGTTTTTAATACCCAATAGAATAAAACTAAGGACATAAGAATTTGAAATATTACTGCCATATATAAAAACGGTCCTACCCAATTAATTGTAGGATATCCATACTCAGTTCCAGCCTTAACAGTATCAGGTTGGAATGCTAAATAACAAAAGAGTATTCCTAAACAACTGACAAAAATTAAACTTACGGAGTTAAAGGATTCTTTTATTGTATAATTTATTCCGATAATAAAGAATATTATTGCGGGTAATAGAAAAAGTACATAAATTCTATAAAGAAATAAACTCATTAATAATAAGGAAATACCATTAAAATATAGAAATAAAGTCATAAAAATCCATGATCGTCTGATATATTTTAATGAATCTATCTTAGCATTTCTCCCCTTTTGACGAGAAATTAATACAGCTATTAGTGCCGTTGTAGCAGCTATAAAAGAAGTGATTACTTCGGGAGACCAATTCAAAGCCATATTCTTACTTTACCTCTACTTATATTATGATGTAATATTTTCTCATTTTTAATTCTACATTTTTATTTTCTTAATGTTGATTGTTCATTAATTATTTGAAGAATCACTTTTTTATTATCCGGATTCAATTGAATTTTATTATTCTCTTCTTGAACTGGAGAAATAATATTACAATTTATTAATTCATTAATTCGGTAATAAATCATTTCTCTATTTTCCTTTAAAATTTTATATACATCTGGTTTTTTAATAGTACCTTGTTGGATGAGTAAATTAGCTATTTTTTTATTCACCTCATCCCTCATTAAAAAAAATAAAATTCCTGTATCATCATCAATTTCAATCGGGACAAGAATTACATATTTTTTGAAATTCACTTTTCTAATGTAATTAAATTTAATTAACATTTCTAAATGCCATAGTAATTGTCCCGTGACGGGAGATTTGCCCTCAGAAAAAAGCACCCTTCTTATGATTGAAAAATGCACTCCTAAATGAGATTGGATGAAATTATAAATTTTTCTTCTATGATGATTTGAAAGCACTGTTTCTTTGGTACATTTTGTACCCTCAACTAAAATCCTTTTATTTAGTAAATACTGAATAATGCTCAAAAGCCCTTTGCGGGGTATTTTTAAGCGATGTTTTGCGATATTATAGAGAATTTCTGTATCTAAAACTTTATTATCCCTAATAATCTCTTGAGCAACTTCAATTACACTCTGAACATTCGGATGATCTTCGCCCAGAGAGTTTCTTATTGTGAGTACCAAATAATTACCATCAAATTCTCAATTGGAATAATTTAATTAAATTATGATAAGAATGTATTTAACATTTATGTCAGATTTCTCCATTTTTGTAAAAAGAGTCATACAAATAAATCTTCATGATTGATCAGTTAGGAAAAAACAATTTTTCAGAATCTAAATAGACATTAATGTATTTTCACCAAATATCGTAGATGTAAGTTAAAAATTAATATTAGTAGGGTGATGTTTTAAAGCATCAAGATAAAGATTGAACTAGTTGAGTAAAAGTATAAAACTTATTATAAATTTTAAAAAAAAATTTATAACTATATTAGCTACCCTTACATTTTACTAGGTCGGCAAATCTATGTGCGAATTCTTTTACTCTGTCCCATTCACGGAAGTCATTATATCCGATATTTTTTTTAATATTAATTTTTAAATTAATAATTAATAATTTCTCTGAAAAAATCTTTTAAAAAAGATCCAAATGGGGTAAGGTAACAGTTGACAAATTTAGGATAAATTTACCTGGTAAGATAATTGCAAATTAAATTCCCTGAAATTTATAAATTTAGTGCTCTATTTTATTTTAAATATCACCGCATGCTTTTTAACAGTAATTAGAATGTAAGATTTTTATTTTTTCTTTAAATAAAACTATTTTAATAATATTATAGTGTAATTCGAAAAAATTTGTTATGATAAAATGAAAAAGAACGATTTGAAAACTGAGTTGAAAAAAGCGAAAAAAGTTTATATTTGGAGTCCAGAAAGCGAATCGAAAAAAGAGTCAAAAATAAAATTAAAACCAAAAAAATTGAAAAAAGCGAAAAAAGTTTATAATTGGACTTCAGAAACCGAAGCGAAAAAAGAGTCAAAAATAAAACTAAAACTAAAAAAATTGAAAAAATTAAAAATAAAATTAAAACCAAAATTGAAAAAAGCAAAAAAAGTTTATAATTGGACTTCGGAAACCGAAGTGAAAAAAGATGTGTTTATTACAAGAAGTGAATTTTCTGAAATAAAACCTGAAATCCTCGACGAAGTTAATACTTATTTAACTGCAAATAAAAATAATATTATTCAAGCAAGAATGAAAAAAGATGATAAGGAATTCTATGAACATTTAAAGAATAGTGGATATTCTTATATCAATGATCAAACTAATCTCCTTGAAAACCTTACAAAAAATCAAACTCAGACTGTTTTAAAACTTATTTTAGCAACACACCTAATTTTAAATAGAAAGGAGCTAAAAATTAGTGAAGTCCAGAAAATTGCTGGAGTAACACGATCGATGACAGACCCAATCAGGAAATATTTTAACTTACATGGTTTGAAAAGTGTAAAAAGTCTTAAAGAAAACTTAGAAAATAATTTTAGACAAATTACAATAGAAGAGCTAAAATTACAAACACAAAAAATCCCAAAGTTACTTCTTACTGTATCAATTAAAATTTTCGATGATACTTTATCAAAACCCAATGGACTAATTGCAGATGATCTTCCATTAGGATTTAAGTTAAAGATTGAATATTTAGCAGGTTCGCTGATATTTTATGCGCTCAATCATTGTGATTTTAATGAACTACATCCTAAGTATAAATTATATACCATAACAGAATATATTAATGAATTTCATCCCAATGATACAACTTGGAAGTTAGCAATTCAAAATGTTGTTCCATTTCTATATGATTATTTATCAGATTCATTAAAAGTTCAGATATCATATTTCCCGATTAGAGGGCATGATGTAAACGAGGAGGTAAAGGATAGGGTATCAAAATTAAGGGAAAATAAATCTTCAAATAAATTTATTGAATCATTGAAAGAGTACATTAAAGAGTACAGCAAAAAACTTCCACATTCAGATAGTATGAATCAAAGAGCAATTAGGATTTTAGAAGATGCGAAGAGTCCACCAAATAAATTTTGTTACACTGAAAAAATTGTAAAAAAAATTTGGTTTGGTTCTGCTGAAGAATTATCTCCTTGTTTCCTTTTTCTCGCCTACAATCATCTTGATTCTAAGTGTGAATCACTAAATTTATTAGAATTTTCGGAAAAATATTTTAATGAATATAAAGACGCTCTCCAGACAAACGTTTCTTTTGTCTTTGGTTATTTATCTCAAGTTTTAAGAGAAGATATTAATTATACACCTCAATATACCCAAAAAATATTTCTAGAGTATACAAAAGATGTCTTTATTGAAAAACTTGTAGAGATCAAAGAATCTAACGAAAAGCAAGGAAGGATCGATAATATTCTTTTAATTGACCTAATATTGAAAACTCTCGATTTTAGTGATTATGAGTTCAAAAATTTCACAAAAAATCTGTCCTTTATCCATAATAGAGGCACACCCTCAAGAATAGTAGAGCGTTTAACCAATCCTGATTGTTTTGATAAGATAACTAAGCTAGAAGCTTTTGTAAAAAAATATACAAAATTAATAGAAAAGATAGCAATAAGTAAACAAGAAAAAAAGTTATTATTTAACCTTCTAAAGGAATTTAATGAAAAAAGATTGAACTATTATAACTACGAAAAGAAAAAAATATTGAAGAAAAGAAGAGAAAAAGAAAGACTTCAACAATATGGTGATGATTTTTATTCAGTCCTTTCCCGAATTAAAAGTTTTCTTTTAATGTTAGGATTTAGCCCTTATGATGGTTATGATATATGGGAAAATAGAATTACAAATAGTGGAGAATGTCATATGTTTGCAAATTATCATCATTATCACTATACTCCAAAAGATCAATCAGATGATGATTTAATATTCATTCCTCAAAGAATTCCAAGAAAATATGAGAAATCTAAACAACAACCAACATTAACACATTCAATGATCGCTGGAAAAGAAGGAAATTTGAAAATGACTAATATAAAGCCCGAGACGAAAATAAAAATTGAAAAAGAACTAGACAAAATCGAACATAGAATAGAACATAATGCATCTAATTTAAAAGAAGCTGTATTAACACTAAATCCCCAATTATTGAATAACCTTATTCAATGGTCAGCAGTAAGTATTGATAAGGCAAAAAAAAGGCTAAAAGATAAAAAATTTAAATGGGCAAATGGTTTAGAAAAATTCATCCCAATAGCAAAATCAAATCATCGCAAAAAATTAAATAAAAATGTCGTTAACAAAGTTATACAAGAAATAATTAGACAAAGAAACGAGCTTAAAAAATAAAATTACTTAATAATTATTTTTCTAATCTTAAAAACTATGTAATGAATAATTGTAATTAACTAACTCTTCAATTTTTTTTTTTGAAGTTTCTAAGTTTTAATAAAATTTTTTAATCATATTTCTTTTATTTAATTACTAAGTTCGGAGCATTTTTTAGAGACTTAGGACGCAAATAATGCGGTTTCGATATAGTTTTATATTAAGATATTGAGATTTGTTAGAGTTATTTGTTGGTCTTTTTCTCTTTTATAGAATGCTATGAAATTATAATCTAATAAAAAAATAGTTGATTAAATTGAGTAAAAAGCAAGATTTTAGAAATGTATGTTTTATTAAAGGAAAATATAATGAGATGATGGAGATTTGAGTGAAAAAGGCAAAGTAGTAGTTCGTGCTATGGTGACTGGTGGTGCAGCGTCTGGTGGGCCTCCAATTGGTCCTGCTGTAGGTCCCACAGGTATAAAAAATTTAAGCGTATCGCTTTTTTAATATAAACATAAAAGACGTCGTTGATGAAGTTAACGCACAAACTATGATGTTTAAGGGTTTAAGTGTTCCAGTACGTATCGAATGTGACCCCGAGACGAAAAAATTTGAAATATTCGTTGAAACTCCTTCTACAGCCTCATTATTATTAAAAGAAGCGGGAGCGGAAAAAGGATCATCAGCTACAGAGGAAAATAAGATTGGTGATTTAACTCTTGAACAAGTCCAAACGGTTGTAAGGTCTAAAAAGGATATTTTTCTTGATAAGACTTTTAAAAACAGTGTAAAAACGGTGTTAGGGACTGCTTTATCAATAGGAATGACAGTTGAAGGAGAAAATCCTCGTGTAATTCAACAAAGAATCGATAATGGAGAATATGATGATAAAATAAAGGAGGAACTATAATATGAAGGTCGATGACAAATTATTAAAAAAATCAGTAAATGCTGCAATAGATTTTTCGGTAATAAAAAAAGATGGATACAAAGATAAAGTACGTAAATTTGATGAGACTATAGATTTTATCATAAATCTAAAAGATCTTAATTTAAATGAACCGAAAAACCGAATCGATAAGGAATTAATTTTACCTAATGATATTATTGCAGAAAAAAACCTACGAATATGCGTAATCGCATCTGATGAAATACTAATGGAAGCTAAAAATATTGGTGTCGACACTCTTGATAAAGATGGTTTAGCTAGTTTAGATCGAGAAGAAAAGAGAGTTAAAAAGAAATTTGTAAAAAAATACGATTTCTTTATTGTTGAAGATAAGTTAATGAGGGATGTTGCCAGGTATTTAGCAAGATTCTTAGGGCCTGCAGGAAAAATGCCTAAACCATTTCCAACAGGTTATGGGATAATATCTTCAGTAAACGATCTTACAACTGCATTTGACCGATATAGAAAAATAATTCGAATCCAAGTAAAGAAGCATCCTATTGTTCAAGTGAAAGTTGGTAAAAAATCTATGGAAGCAGATAACGTTTATGAAAATATCAAGACGATCGTTGATTACATTGCAGGGTTAATGCCACATAAATTCAATAATTTCAAATCTATGTATGTAAAGACGACAATGGGGCCTTCAATTAAGATTGATAGTGATTATCTAGCGACCTTGGGGGTGAAGTAAATTGATAAAACAGAGACATATTCCGCAATGGAAATTAGATGAGATTAATACTCTAATTGATTTATTTGGTAAATACAAAAATGTTGCCGTAATTGAGGTTGGTCACATCCATGATCAACAAATCCAAGCAATGAGGAAAATCTTAAGAGGAAAAGCAGAAATTCGGATGTCAAAAAAGTCACTACAAACAAGAGCACTAGAACGTTTTCAAAAAGAATCAGATAAAGAAAACTTAGAAGAGTTTTCTAATAATATTCCAGGTCAATCAAGTCTCCTATTTACTGATATGGATATCTTTGAACTAAAAAAGATTTTTCTAGAAAATGAATGGATGGTGCCTGCCAAACCTAATGAAATCACACCTGTAGATATTTGGCTTCGAGCTGGTGATACTGGATTGCCCACAGGTCAGGTAATAAGCGAGCTAAACATGACTTTACGATTACCAACGCGACTTCAAAATGATACTATCTGGATTAGAGATGACACTCGAACACATAAAGCAGGGGATATTGTAGATGTTAAACAAGCAGCTGTCTTGAAGAAACTAGGAGTTAAACCTGTAGAATCTTTGATTAAAATTCATTATGCTTGGAGCGATGGTGATATTTTGTCCGAAGATCTTATTTACATGGATGTGGAAAAATTCCGGCAAGATATTGCATCTTGTTATTTTGGTGCGCAAAGAATTGCTATTGAACTTGGAATAATTGATGATGAAACTATAGAACCTTTAATTCAAAAGGCACACAGGGAAGCTATGGGTATAATTTTCGAAATGCCTATTATTTTTGATGAGTTAATTGACGATTACCTTAAAAAAGCTGCAATTAACGCAAAAGTTGTAGAATCATTAATTTTTGGAGAAAGTAAAGTTGCCCCAAAAATGGTGGAAAAAGCTAAACCTGGAAAGAAAGAACCAGTAGAGGAAGAGGAAGAGTCAGATGAGGAAGCGACAGGTATTGGATCGCTATTTTAATTAATTAGGATGATTTTTTTAAATCCAATTTAAATTTATATAATAAAATCAAAACTGTAAGAAAAATTATAAAAGAGGTAAAAAATTATGGAAAGTGTGTATGCGGCGCTTTTGCTTCACAAAGCTTCTAAAAATATAACCGCAGCTGCCATTGAAAAGGTATTAACCGCAGCTGGAGTCAAAGCAGATAAAGCTGAAATTACAAAGCTTGTTGCGGGCTTAAAAGAAACTGACATTGATGCAGTTATGGCATCAGCAGCAGCAGGTCCTGTAATGGCAGCTCCAGCTGCTGCAGGAAGTTCTGCTTCTAAGGCTGCCCCAAAAGAAGCGAAAAAGGAAGAGGAAGAAGAAGTGGAAGAGGAACCTACTGGTAAAAAATTCAGAAATCTGGATTTTCCAGAATTGGTTCCTTATTCTAATCAAGTTGGAGTAAAGTGTAGCCTATTTTAGGAAAACTATATTGAAATTTTATTTTATTTTTTTTTTTTTCATTTTTTTTATCAATAAAACGTGATTTCTTTATTCAAACGCAATTTAATATCAAACCTAAATCATAAACTTTTTTTAAAATTCACTTTTGTAACAATTAATTCATTCTATCAAATATTTTATCATCCCAAAACTGAACAATCATGGCTGGAACATTCCTAAAGTTTTTTACTCCATTTGTAAGGGTAATGCCGGAGATTAAAAACCCACAAAGAGAAGTAGCTTTTAAGGAGAAGTTTGTATGGACTGTGGTTGTACTTGTAATTTACATTATCATGTCTAATATACCTCTATATGGTGTAGATCTTTCGCAATCGACAGATTATTTTTACTGGCTACGAGTTATTTTAGCTAGTCAACGAGGAACACTAACAGAATTAGGAATTGGTCCGATTGTCACGTCGGGGTTAATCATGCAATTGTTAATGGGTTCCAAGATGGTTAATGTTGATTTGTCAGATCCTTATGATAGAGCTATGTTTAGCGGTACGCAAAAGGTCTTGGCAGTTTTTCTAACGACGTTCAACGCTATAGCTTATATATTGGGAGGTGCTTTTGGACCACCGCAGCAACTCGGATTGGAAGGTGTAGTGATTATATTTTTACAGTTATTAGTCGCAGGAGTCATTATTATATTATTGGATGAGTTACTTCAGAAGGGATGGGGTATAGGAAGTGGAGTATCTCTATTCATTGCTGCTGGCGTTGCAGGTCAAATCTTTTGGAATACTTTTAGTTTTATTGAAGCTCCAGGAGAGGGTCGTATACCGAGAGGTATTATTATAGCTATTTTCTATGTATTATTTGATGACGATGAGGATACAAATCTAGATGATATCTGGATACGAGAGAATAATTTACCATCGATGTTAGGATTAATAACAACCATTGTGATATTTCTTATTGTTGTGTGGTTTGAAGGGGCGCGTGTGGAAATACCGCTCCAGTATCGGGGCTATCGAGGTTTTAAGGGGAAATATCCCATGAAACTACTCTATGTCTCTAATATCCCTGTTATACTAGTTAATGCATTGTATGCCAACATTTTATTCTTCGGCCAAATTATAGCGGGTCCAAACTCAGCATTTCGCGGCCAAGGTTATGACTTTTGGTTAAATTTAATTGGTGTATTCGAGTCTCAGAGCACTGGGGATAACACTGGTGGTTATTTAGTACCCACTTCAGGTCTCATATACATTCTTTCGCCTCCACAGGGGCTGGATTCTCTAATGGATGATCCGTTGCGCGCCGTCATTTATCTAGTTATTTTCATGTTTCTATGCATTTCTTTAGGGAAAATCTGGGTCGAGGTGAGTGGGTTAGGTCCAAAAGAGATAGCGCAGCAAATTATTGATTCGGGAATGCAAGTGCCTGGATTCAGGAGTTCAGCAAAGATCATTGAACGAATCCTAAAGCGCTATATTCCAACTTTGGTGATCCTCAACGGAATTCTCATAGCGCTCTTAAGCTTTATGGCAGACAGTCTTGGAGCATTAACAAGTGGTACAGGACTTCTAATAGCTATTGGTATAATACATACTTATGCTGAGCAGCTTTCAAAAGAAGTGGCAGCGGAACAATATCCAAGCATGCGTGGCTTTCTTGGATTAGATTAATTAGTTCATCTTATAAAAGATCTTAAGGATTTGGACATTAATCTATCGTTATTATATTATAGACGAAATTTAAAAAAAAAAGAAATAATTCATAGTATTGATTTTTTTATATAAACTTATATCATAAAAGGGATGTAAGACCAAAGTTTATCATAAACGCTAACAAAATTATTAAACTAAAATAAATATAATTAAACATAATAGTAATGTAATTTTTATTCTGTGAAGGTAAATATGATGACTTTATTAATGATTGCTCAGGAAGGAGAGTGGTATACTACTTCTCCAGGAAGTTTGTATTTTATATTGATTTTATCTATGATAATAGCAGTAGCAAGTGTAATCCTAACAAAGCTTTTAGTTGATACTGCAGAACTCGAAAGAAAGCAGAAGCAAATTAAGGCACATAGTGAAGATAAAAAGAAGATTATTGAATTAGCGGAAACCGATGTCGATCGCTATCATAAACAACGAAAAAAATGGGAACGCAAAGACATGATGTTAAAGAAAACCCAACAGGGTATGGCAATGCAAAGAATGAAACCTACATTGATTACTTTTGCTCCAATGCTAATTATTTTTTGGATATTAAGAGGAATTTACGGAAATGATCCAATTGCAGCTTCACCGATAAATCCCTCGCTTTGGGGTTTACTTAACTTTTTCATAGGCATGGGACTTGCGGGGGAAGAAAATGGTATCGCATGGTTAAATTTTACCGCTTGGTATTTTGTGTGCTCACTTGGTACAAATACCCTACTGCAAAGAATTCTAAAACTACAAACCCAGGCTTCAGGTGGCATGGAACAAATGTTCACGGGACAACAATCATCTACTTTGCAATTTCCTGATGTTTAAGTCCCAATTTTTTTATTGTTATCCTTTTCTCGTTTTAATTTTCTTAATGTTAAATTATAGAGATTAGGTTTTTATATTTGAGTCAATTTAAATTTCACAAGTAGTAGTGGTTAGAACTATTTTTTTATAAAAAAGGTGCAGATAATGAGTATAAAATGGTCAGACATTATATCGGAGACAATGTCGATGGATGAATATCTCAAAGAATTTGAAAATAACAAATATATAATAAACAACTACGAAAATTATATACCAAAATCCAAACATCTAGCACATCTTGGAGGATTTATGGAAGAGATTCCAAAGGGTCTAAGGATTTTCGTAATGGGGGCAGAATGGTGTCCTGATAGCTCTGAGCAAATACCGAGTATGATAAAGATTATAAAAGTATTAAAATCTGATAATATACAAATGAGAATTTTATATGGAATTAAAATAAACTCCCTCCGTAAAAACGGAGAAATTTTATGGAACAAAAACACCTCTCCACCAGAGGCAGTTGATCCAAAATTCGATTTGGTAGCTATTCCTACATTCTATTTCTTCATAGATGATGAGTATGTGGGTCGTATTGTTGAACATCCAAAAAATTTTTCAACACTCGAGCGGGATTTCTGTAATATATTAAAGAAATGTATCTAAAAGTAGAAAAAAAAAAGCGCAACGGGAGGGATTTGTTCGCAGTTTGCGAAACGCAATGATCTGGTTGAACCCCCGAGTGCAGAACACACTGGCTATTTGGGTATTATGCCCATTCCAAGCCAGCGCCCTACCAGGCTAGGCTACCGTTGCAAAGAAAATAAAAAAATTTGAATAATGTTTAAAATTGATTGTTAAGATTAAATTAAATAAGCTCTCTAAATTATTTTATTGGAATAGAGACTGTTTCATTCATTTTTTCAGTTAATTTTGCTTTTTTAATTGCATCTTCGACTTCTTTATGTGGAGCACCTTTACTAATTTCAATCGTATCTGTAAGTGGTTCAACGTGATTATAATTAACTCGCCTTCTTCGGACTTGTAACCCGTCAATTAGTAAATAATTTTTATCAATAATCTCTACAATAACGCAGTACTTTCCTGCTTCTCGTCCAGTTGTTTTTACACATAATCTTCCTATATCGTATGCACTCATAACCTAATTTGTCACCAAATTATTTTTAGTAGGTTTAGCCCTACTGGACTTAAAAATTTTCCAGTAAAATTAAACCAGCCAAATTAAATCTAGAAATTTAAGAAAAAATATAATTTTTATGGTTTTAATTGTTTATTTTACTATTTTTTTCTTTAATAGTATTAATGATTGTTGATACAACTTCCTCAATTGTAAGATTTTGTGTATCTATTATGATATCATAGAGTTCTTTTAGCCTTTTTTCATCACTTAAATCAATATTATACAACTTTCTGAATCTCTCTAATTCGGATTGTTCTCTAAGTTTAGTTTCTTTTAATTTTTCTTCATAGGATGTATTGTCTCGCTCTGTCATTCTTTTGACTCGGATTTCTATGGGAGATGTTAAAAAAATTTTAAAATCTACAAATTTTTCTAGAAAAAATCCGCCCAATTGACTATCAATAATTACATTTCCTTGTTTAGCAATTGAAATTATCTTATCATCTAAATCTTGATCTATTTCCGAATGATCTTCAACATATTTAGTAAATTCTTCAAGGGTCATATCCCTTTCTTTAGCTAAATCCCTGAATGCTTGACCAGTAGAATAATATTTTAATTTAAGAATTTCAGCTACAAGATTGCCAATTGTTGATTTACCCGTTCCATGAAGTCCAGAAATGGTTAGATTCATTATTTTAATTAATTTATTATTAATTATAATTATGACTAATAATCTTATATTAAAAGGTGAAAATTCAGGAATCTAAAAATAATCAGTAAAACTAAGTAATGATACTTATGGAAAAATTATTGATTCCTTACCGCTTCTTTTATTAATATTTGAAGACAGTTAGAACAATACCGTCCACTTTCTAACCTATTAGCCTTTCTATCACTCTTTTTTGTCTTTTTCATTTTAGCTGGTCTGAATCGTGGGACAGATATGAGAGGTTTTTTACATAAGGCACAATGGCTTTTCTTTGGTTTTCTTCTAGTATAATGGATCTTATTTTTATTTCCAGGAGTCCTTATGGTTTTTCTTTTTTGAGCTCTGGATCTTAAACCTGGTCTCGGCATAATATTTATTTAAAGTAGACTTAATTTTTCAACTAATAATATTTTAAAGTATAGAAAAAATATTAATTTTATTATTTTTAATACATTTTCAGATTTATTTTATTTTGAAATTCATTAAAAACCTCATATATGTGATCTACAAGTTTTTCTCGATATACTCTATTTTCGATAAGCAAATTTGTATTTTCTGAAGCATGACTCTTAATTTTCTTTATTTTAAGAGTGATATCATCTATTCCAGGAAAATTGTTAAGAGAGAGTTTCAGTTCTTTAAATAATTTCATAATTAGGTCGCAATTTCTAAGACCTTCTAATTTTAAAGCATCCATTAATGTAATAAAGGAAGTAGTTATTTCTGATGTAATCCCAGGTAATTCTAATATGGAAGATTTAATACTATTTGAAAAATGAGAATAATCTTCGTCTAAAAATTCATAGTTTTCTTTATGAGGATTAATAACAAGTACTTTATCAATTGTTCTTACAGCACTGTTATATTCTTTGACAAAATCCATATCTTTTAGAACATTTGAAAGTAATAATCCTTTTTCCTTTATGGAAATATTGAATTTTAGTAATCCTTTCACCGCATTTCTAAGCGCCTTTCGAAAGAAATTTTCATTTATTGTATTTTCTTGGTATTTTACCCAAAGATTTTTTATAGTATTTACTAAAGCATATAATTCAGATTCTATTTCGAAAATCTTAGTATTTTCTTCCATTTTAATTATTAAAGGTAAAAAATCAGATTACTTAGATAGAGATTAAATTTCGTTCTAATAAATTTAACCAAATAAAGTAGGTCTTAAGAAGTAGAAAAATATAGACACGAGAATTCCGATAATTAACGACGAAATTAAAACTCGATAAGTAGAGGCATTAGATAATTCTCTAATAGCTAGTGCCATCAAAATAGGTACCCAAATTGCGATAGTAACCGCATCAATTACATGCAAAACAGCCCATACTGGTGATCTAAACATGAGGGTGAAGATGTTTTCATTAAAATCCTCTTCACTGGTCACGTGAATATCTACTGTTGGAAATGCAATTAGAATAATAATTATTTTTATGAAATTTATTAACAAGAATGGTGTAAAAGCACAGAACAACATCTTATATTTATAGGCTTGTTGTTTCTGTAATAATGTACCACTTTTATAAATACTAAATGGACTCATTTCAGCTTCACTAAATTTCTCCCTTTCGTCCGATCCACTACCAAAACGAGCCTCTAACCTTTCAGAAAAGCCTACAGCATAATTGGCCCCTTTAATAAAAATCCAGGTTAAGATATAATAAAAAATAATTTGAAATATTAATCCAAATATAAAAAAGGTTATAAACATGCTTAATCCATACCAAAAGAGCAAAGGTGAGAATGGGCTAATTGCCTCTCCATTAACAGAAATAATTCTAAAATGAGAAAAGAATGCTAATCCCATAAGTCCCCAAAGCAGTGTGTTTATTAGTAGTATACGATAACCTGGAGCCGAATTCCTTTTTCTATTAATATCGTGAAAAGCCACTGCAGGATCTGTAAAGAGATAATAGATATTCAACCACCAAGGGTTAGGTGTGCGCCATTCACTTTCTATCCTTCTAAAAATGTTTTTTCCAAAAAGTACAAAATTTTCAATCTTCTCAATCTTAAGGCGTTTACCACAAAATGAGCAAGAGAAAGAATCATGTCTATTTTCATTGCCACAGCGAGGACATCTTATAGTAGCTTCAGCAGACATTTTTTTAAGTCAAATTTGAAATTTTATATAATAATCATATAATAAAGCCATCTTATAAAAATTTCTTTTACGTTAAACTATTCCAATATTTATAATTAGGCTCCCATGAATCGAGTGATTATAAATACTCTATAATATGCCCACTTTTTTCCTTTATTACTTTATAATCTCTTTCTTGAAATTTCTTAATTAACTCTAAATTTGTTTTTGTATGACTTGTAATCTCGAGTACTTTTATTCTCGAGGGTTTTTTGACATAAGCCATTAAAGGAATTAATTGGTCACTCAAATAATTATCAACAGGAATCTCGTTATTGATGTATTTAAGAAGTTCGTTAGCTGCTATAGATCCTAATTTTTCAGAGGATAAATTCTTCTCACCTAATAGCGTTCCTGTAGAAATGATCGCACCACTATCAGACTTTGCCCATAATGAAAGTCCTACACCAGAACTCGAAGAGTTTACCCACTCGTATTTAATATCCGTTGGAATTTTTAGATTCGTTCTAATTTTTTGATGAATAGATTTTCTAATTTTAGCACCAATATTATCTCTTGGGCGTCTAAGATCGTTAGTGATTATAATTTCGCCTTGAATTAGGTCTATGTTTCCCAATTCTGTAATATCAATGGGCTTCAACTCTTGTGTAGATGGATATATTTTACAATTAACTTTAGCGCCTCCTTTTGGATACATCCCATGTCTTTGAATTTGAACTTTGATATCCAAACCTGAATTCCTAAATAGGGGAAAAGTTACTTTTTGAAGATAATTCAAGCTTGGAGCCCATTTGCCAAATGTTCCTCCACCACTAAGAAATAATTCTATTTTTTCTGGCTTTTTAAAACCTAAACTTGCAATCAGTAAAGGTTGTAATAATAATCCTATACTTGCTGCAGTACCAATATTAACTTGTATATTATCTTTTACCTTTTTGTTTGGTAAAAATGTTATCTCTTTGGTACCAACTTTACAATCGCTTAATTGACTATTTGTTAATTCCGCTAAAGTCTTTAATCCTAGTAGATGCTGTGTTCTCAAACCAGGATTTGGGCGGTTTGCACGAATATTCTTAATTCGAATAGGTTGATTAAATAATATTGAAAATGCTGCGCTAAGGCGAATGATAGCACCACCACCTTCTCCGAAAGATCCATCAATTTCTATAATTTTTGATTCATCCATTATTTTAGCATTCTTTTACTTTTAGTGTTTTTTTCAAAATAGTTAAAATTTTCTTTTATCAATCATTTTTATTTAATATACTTAAGAGATAAATTAATTGAAAAGTTATGGTGTCAGCTAAAGATTTTATTGATAAGGGAAACAATTATTATGACGACGGCAAATTCAGAGAAGCCATTAGTCAATATAAACGAGCTTTGAATATAAAAACCGATGACATTGATGTTTTAATAAATATAGGTTTAGGCTACCGCCATTTAGAGGAATATGATAAAGCAATCGAATATTATAACAATGTATTAGATATCGAACCTGAGAACAAAGTGGCTATTAATAATAAAGGATATTCTTTCGAATGCCTAAAAGATACTGATAAAGCTATTGAACTATACAAAGAATCTTTGGAAATTGATCCCGCATACGATATACCATTAGTGAATTTAAGTAATATATATTTTGATGAAAAACAATATGAGAAAGTAATAGAAATTTTTGACCAAGCATTAGAATTAGATCCCCTAAATTCCGCAAATTGGGTAGACCTTGGTAGGGCATATCGTTATTTAGAAAGATATGATGATGCGATAAATTCTTATTTAAAAGCCCTGGAATTAGATAAACACGACAAAATTGCATGGAATAACATAGGATTTGCTTTTTACAATCAAGATAAGTATGATAAGGCAATTGATGCTTATACAAAGTCTTTAAAGATTGACTGGCTTTATGATTTACCTTTTTCTAACTTAATTAAAATATATAAAAAGATGATTGAAGAGAATAGTAAAGATTCTATCGCTTGGAAAAATGTAGCAAATGGTTTTTTCTTAGCTAAAGCATATAAAAGGGCTATAGATGCATGTAACCGTTCTTTAGAGATTAATCCTGATTTTATCGATGCTCAACAGCTTTATGAAGCTATCGAAAAAGCTAAGACTAAATATGATATTACACCAGTCTTATTAGATAAAATAGAAGATGGGTTAATATTATTTTCAACAATCTCAACCTCTGTTTATTTGAATGACATTATTGAATACATAAAATATAAATCACCAGAACTTATATCTAACGATTCAAAATTTGAGGATAATGAAATAAGATTTAAAATTTTTGAAACAATAAGAGAAAAAGGGATTCATTGTAAATTAGATAAAAACAAACTTATTTTCTATCCAAAACCGATAGATAATACCAAAGTTGATTATATGAAATAAAAAAGTTAAATGAATTACCTTTTCTCTAATTTTTTATTTGACGATTTAATTCTATCAATACCATGGAACATATTTATTAAATCTACAACTTCTTTGGGTATAAGCCTCACCCAACCTTTATCATCTTTAATCATTAACTTTCTAATGTGTGAACCATTAAATTTTTTCTTGAATATAACGAGTTTTTTTCCAATCTTTATTTTTTTTCTCTGAAATAATTGTCTGACCCAATCGCTGTTTGAATATACAATGTCAAATTCTCCAACGATTGATGACACATGAGTTGGCCATTTTTGAGCATTAAATATATCTGGGATTTCAAATATCTGGTATAAATCGGGGGAAATTTCTCTTTTTTTTAACGCAGCAATTAAAAATTGCTTCCTTTCATCAGAAGTAAATGGATCGTTTATAGTATGTGATAATTGAGAACTTCCTATCCCAATTTTTAATAAATTATGTGATTTTAAAATTTTATTAATAACATAGACATGAGCATGATGTAAGGGCTGAAACCTTCCTATAAATAAGGCTGTTTCGTTCTCTTTTCTTTTCAGATCCTTTTCTTTTCCAAATAATAAGTTAATATCTTCTGATAACAATTTCTTCCAGATTTTTTTTGAATAGTCAACAGATTGTTGATTCTGTAAAATATTTTTTAATTGTTCTTGAGTGTAGAATTTACTTCCCTCAATTTCTAATTCATCAGGATTAGGGTGTAATTTTACATTATAATCAACTAATCCAAAGAATATATAAGCTATTTCCTGAGAGTAATTATCTTCTTCTATACCCAAATCATAAAATATTATCTTTTGAATTGATTTAGAGGTAATTCCAAACTCCTCTTCAAGTTCTCTTAAAGAATCTTGTTGAATATCCTTAAGACCTAAATTTTTTTTAAAAATAACGTGTCCTGATGCAGAATCTGTAAAATAATTAGGAAAACTTTTTTTATTTTCTCCCCGTTTCTGAACGAGATAAAGAATTTCATTTTTGGGATTTATTGCCATGATAAAAAATCGAATAATCAAATGGGGAATTTTTTCTTTATGTGCTTTACTTCGTTCCATAGGAAAAACAAATTTAGAAATCTGACCGGAGTGCAAATATTTAATATTTTCCTTATCAATACAAGCCAAAATTTCTTTATTTGAATTCATTTTCTTTTTTATAAATTAAGAGTAATTATATCTCCTACATTAAATCCTAAATCTTTTGCTGCATTTGCTTGATTTTTAGCAATTTCTAAAAAATTAGTTGATCCCTTTAATAGAGTGAGCATATTTATTGGTACGCTTCCAAAATGGGTTACGTACCTACACACATATGATTGGTCTCCAAATTCTATTTTAATACTTGAATCATGCTTAAGAAATAATGCCGTTCCTTTAATGAAATCATTTCTAATAGGAACATTTGTTATTGCATTTCCGAAAGAGTCAATATATTGTATTACACATTCGATTTTATTTTTTTTTTCATTTACATCATAATGTAATGAATAATCTAAGATTTTATCATGATTAAATCTTGTACCGAATTCTTTAATTGGAATATCTTTTGTGATATGTGCCCCAACGGGAGCCATGATATCTCTACCATGAAAAGTGGTGGAGACCGGTTTATTAAAGTACACTTTATTACTTATGTTAACACATTCAACAATATTTTCTAATTTAATGATATTTGAGAAGATCCCATTATTGGGACCTATAATAAAATGCTTTGATTTGGTTCTGATTAATAATATTTCACGATTAGTTCCGACACCAGGATCAACAACAATAATAAATACTGTCTCTTTCGGAAAATATTTATATGTACTTTTAATAAGGTAAGACGCTTCAATTATAGAAAAAAAGGAAATATTATGGGTGATATCAATAATTTTTACACTAGGATTTATGTTTAAAATTACTCCTTTCATACTAGCAACATAATGCTGTCCTCTCGAACCAAAATCAGTTAGTAACGCAATAATTTTTTCCATTTTGTTCAGTATTGATGGTTAAAAACTAAATTAGAGAAATATATACTAAAAACAAGAGTTACTCTTTTTTTTTAAATTTCTGATCAGCATTATAAAAATCTTGCAAAGCTTTTGATTTTAAAGCAAATTCCTCGTCGTGATCAGGCTGCATCAATTCTCTTGAAATTTCGCTTGCCCGCTTATAGTAAATATAAGCACTATAAAAATCCTCTTTTTTCAACGCATTTCTAGCGTCTTTTACAATTTCTTCACGCTTCTTTGCTAAATCTGGTAATTTGACCGACAATTTTGCTCTTTCTCTAAGAGATTTTGCTAAATCAATTTCTAGTAATTCTTCAGCTACATCAGCGGCTTTACTAAATTGTTTAGAAGCTCTTTCATAATCCATATATTTTAGAGAATCTTCTGCCGATTTATAGAATTCAGCAATTTTAATATGGATATTATCTTCAATTTTTTGTAATAGTTCTTGAGCAATTTTTCTTTCGTTTTTACCACCACCTAGCATTTCTTTAGTGCGATTAATAATACTATCTTTTAATGAGTTGGCATCTAATACATCCGTTAAAGTTTCTAAAAACTCTCTATAGGTTTCGATTAACTTCACTTGAAAATCTTCAGCAGTAATATCTAAGAGACTTAAAGTTTCTAAAGCAACGGCACTATTTTTTAACGGTACCCTGAATTTTTCAGGATCGTCATCTTCATTTAATAACAACCCTATGATAAAACCATAGGCTTTACGACTAAGCTTTCCTTTAAATTTATTAATATAAGATTCGATTTTCACATTTTTTAACTTTAATAAACTAAATTCATTTTTGGCGTGATCTAGACTTAATCGGAGGAACATATCACTTGTGATTTCAAATTCTAATAGTTTATCTTTAAAGCAATAACCTAATACCTTATAATCTGATTCTGTGGTTAGTAATATTGCGAAGCAACCTTCAGGCAATTATCAAAACACCTAAAATTAATTGTTTAAGATATAATTTTTTATTATTTGATTAAATTAAGTTTTTCTTTTATTTATAATGTAGTTTTCGTTTTTGTTTAATTTAAATTAAAATTTCTGACTTTAGGAAGTTGTTGTTTTTAAACTACATATAACAAAGTTAAAATGAATACAATTAGTAATAAATATCTCAATTAAAGACTATATAAATTAAATTAGGACTTATTTTGGTTAATAATCCTATAGGTTTCTTCTCTAATTGAGCGGATAATTGTAAGTAATTGAGTATAATAAAGATTATTAGCAACAGTTTTTTCTGCTTTCCTTATTTCTTGAATCGCTTTTTTCTCATCCTTTAGTATTAACTCAATAGATTTCTTATCCCATACTTCTTGAATTCTATCAGTTAGATCTTTACTAAGATCATTAATACTTCTATTGGAAGCAACACGAAATTGCTTTAACACTTCTACTATTAATCGTATATTTTCCGTAAGTGAAACTGTCTCCTCGCTGAACTTCGATGACATTTGTTGAATCGCGTTATTCATACTTTGCAACTGGGCAGTAGTCCCATCCAAAGTTTGAGTAATTGCGTTAATCTTCTGAATCATTTGTTCAAGTAAATCTTCTGCCATTTTAATCACTGCCCTCCTCTTCTATAAGTGGTTCTTCTTTAAGATTATCTTTCATTGTTTTTACAGAATCTATAGCTTCTGAAAGCAATAAATTGACAGTATCTTGATTCAAAACCTCTTGAGCAAGTTTTTCGAAATTTTCTAGGTTCGAGACAATATTCTTAAAAGAATCAAGTGCTAATCCTTCTTGAATAATATTTAAATTATTTGCAGCTCCCTTACCGATCTCTTTAATAGTTTCGATATGTTTAGTCTGGGTTAATTTAATTTCATTTGAGAATTCTGAGATTTTACCACCTAACTTTGTTATCTTTTCCTCGATATTTTGATTTAACTCATCTAATGAAGTCTTTAATCCTTGAATTGACTGTCCTAATTGCGCGATACGTTGATAAATCGAATTCAATAAATCTTGTAACATTTCTGCCATAAAAAAACACCTTAATAGCTGATTAATTATTTTTTTTAAATTCTTAATGTATTTATTAAATTTAAATCTAACAGTTGTGATAATAAAAAAATTTTTATTTTTTTTCTCACTATAAACTTTATATTATAAAAACTAGAAAAAACAAGGCTTTACGATTTAAATAACTTCTTAAATATTGAGAAATTTAATTTAAATAATTAGCTCCCGTAGCTCAGCTTGGTTAAAGCGCGGGTCTTATAAGGCCCTATAGACATACAATAAAGAAAAAAGTCTTCACCCGTCTATAAAGCATAGAAGCCCGAGAGGAAAATACTATACCCGGGAAATCGGGGGTTCAATTCCCCCCGGGAGCATTTATAACCTGTTAAAAGTCTGATTTAATTAATTTTAGTAGAAGTAGGTTCCATATAATTCGTAATTTGAAGAATAAAGAAGATTTCCAACTTAATGGCAAAATTAGCTGATTTCACTTTTCAAGGCTTGAAGATATTAACTTTAGTAGCCATTTTTTTATTTGCATTAAGTTTTTAAGCAACCCAGGGATGTGTGTCTTTGGAAAAGTTTTTTCTTGATCTAATCTTTGCACTATTGTCATCCATTTATTTAGTGCTAATTGAACCAAACTTGCACCTTCTGCCTCCATAAACATTGGTACAACAGCAGCTGATTCCCTAGCATCACCAATTGCAAAATATATTTTCCTATTAATGCCTTTTATCATCACTAAATGTGCTGTTTCGTCTAGTTTCCGTTCGACAAGTATTGACTTAAGTATTTGTGCTTTTTGGTCTTTTTCTTTTCCAAAAAATATTAATTTTCTTGTTTCAATTGCAGGTCTTATCTCATTTGTTAGTTTATCCCCTGTTTGACCTTCATCAAAATATTTAGTTATTTTTAATACCTCATCTAACGCTTCAATGGAGATAAACTTTTTCGTATTAGAATAAAAAATTGCTGCTGAACCACCTTTATCTTCATCTTGGGATAATTTTAAATGTATATTTCTCATACTAACAGAATTACAAGTATTGTAAGCAATTTCAAATAATTCTTTATGGTTCAGAGGTTTATACTCAATCGATATCTCAGTTGATAGCCATTGAGTAATAATAGAGTTATTAAATTGATCTAGTAGTCGATTCTCCATAACTAAAAAACACAGAAAAATTCTTTTAGAAAAATGTGATTTATTATTTTTAAAATAATAATTATAATTATTCTTTTTAATTATTTTGATTTCCAATTGAATAGAAAATAAATTTCTAGAAGCTTAAACAAATATTTTATGAAAGGATTTGATTATAAGCTTTTACAAACCTCTCAACAGCTTTAATAATATCACTTTTTGTTGCTCCAATTGCTGCATTCATAACAATATATGGGGTGTGGTAGTCATCACAGCATACTCCAAAGTTATCCTCAAAGGGATTATATACTCTCGGTCCAGTAACTCTTAAATTATAAAGGGCACCTCCAAGAGCGTAAAGTTGTTCTTTTTTAAGGTTTTTTAAAGATAAGGCTACAGCTACAGGATTAAAAACGTCTAATATTTTTTCATTGATTTTGTTTGCAACATCTTTAAGTTTTTCTTCAAGTAGAATACGATTTCTTTTTTGTTCATCTATGAGATTTTGATATCCATTTATTCCTAAAGAGAGCATAGAGATTAGAAAGTTTACAATAGGAGTAGCAGAGGCTCTACCCGCATAAGCTTGACTAATTTTAGTTATGACATCCTTTGCTGGAGAAGCAATTATAGCACCGCCAACAGGAGTTAAGAAGTTTTTATCTGTTGATTGAATAATTGCATCAACTCTTCCAGAATCGATAGCGGAGCGAATAAGTTTCATCCATTCAGGGCTTTGAACACCATAAGCATTTATGATAATATGAATGAGACCATTTTCATTGGCAAACTTACTAATTTCTTTAATATCATCATGTTCTCTGGGGGGAAAAAAACTTGTTATTGAAATTATAGCGAAACATTTATCATCCAGATTTGATTTGATATCTTCAATTGGAACTCTAACAGCATCATCATATACCTTTCCGTTAACAATTTTAGGTTCAAAACCCATTAAATCTATTGCTTTTAGTACAGATTTGTGGTCAATACGCGGAAGAAGAATTTTGTTTTTATTTGGTACCTCTCTGAACCTTAATGCACCTAAACACAATGCTAAAGACATTCCGGTGCTTAACGGCACAACTATAGCTTCTTTGATATTTGGTAAGCCAAAATTTTTCAAGAAATTTCTTGCAAGATAGTTAGATATTTCATACATAATTGACCCTCCTGGAGCTTTAGGTTGTGGAGCAGTCAAAAAACCACTTCTCCCTATCCCATGACAAAATCCTCCTGAGGTAATCAAGTGCAATTTAGAAGCTATCCTTGCTTCTCTTTCTCCAACCCTACTCGCTTGAGGATCTTTATCAGTATCCATATTGGAGAGGATTTGAAGCAAGAATGTAATTTGCTCATCGCTCCAAGGTTCTTTTGGAACGCTTTTTTGTTCAAAGAGTATTTTAATAGGTTTCAAAAAAGTATTTAATACTAATTGCCCTCTGTTGAGCATATTTTCAGGGATTGATGAATTTTTAAAATATTCAATTATATTGTTAAAATCAACCAATTGAATTCACATATTTTTAATTAAAATGGCGGCCCTCGAGGAGACATCCGAAAATTGGGTACATCCCAATGATTATCGAACTCCTATCCCTCCGCAGGATAACTGGGTTTGAAGCCCAGCGTCAGAGACCACTCCGACCGTCGTGGGCCAGTTTATCTAATTTCTTAATTCAAATAAATTATCTTTTTAAATGAAATTTTCGATTATTTATTATTATTTCTGCTAAATAGGATAAATTCCAACTAAAATGTAAATAGCTACTTTATATTTCACTCAGTTTTATTATGACGAAATAAAATATCTTTCATAGTCTTAATCTCATATATATTAAATCTTCTTAATCCAGTGTCAGATATTTTTAAGTTGTAGATCATTTCAATGTAAGTGGCAATCATGTAAGCGGTAGCACCCCAAATAGTATAAATCTTGCCGCTCTTTTTTTCTTTATAATCAAAAAAGTACACGGGAAATTTATTTCCCTCAACTTCATATGTTTCCTGCCTAAATTTTTTTTTATAAATAAAAAAGTCAATCGGAACCTTAACTATAGCTTGAACCTCCTTCTCATCTCTAATTAACGGTTGGTCTTCATTGATATAACCGATAAATGGAGATATTATATATTGAGACATAGTTGGGAAATCATGAAGACATCCTAAAATTTTTATATTGTTTCTTGGAACTCCAATTTCTTCTTCAGTTTCTCTAAGCACAGTATCAACTAAAGATTTATCATATTTAGATTCGAATTTTCCTCCCGGAAATGACATTTCACCCCGATGTCGTAAACCATAATTAGATCTATGAATAACCACTAATTCGTATGGGTCAACAGCATGGGGTATTATTGTGAATAAAACCGCTGAAGATTTAAAGAAATCATCTTTAATAGATGTTCTCTGTGGAGAATCAAAAGGATATAACTTTTCTTTTAATAATTTTTCATCAAATATTAGATTTAAAGATTCCATAATTATCTGTTATTTTTCGGATTAGGGGATTTAATTTCTATTTAAAATATGCAATTTAAGGTCCTCAAGGTCATCTACTCTAAACTTCTTTAGTTCAAATTCTGAGATTTTTAATCCATAAACTAAATCAATAAAAACAAGAATTAAATGAGCTGTTGCACCCCAAATAGTGTAAATCCTATTAGTTTTCTTATCTGCGTAGTCATAATAAAATACAGGATGTTCATTTCCGTTCATACTGAAGGATTCTTCCCTGAAATTCCTTTTATCTACAAAAAAATCAATTGGAACGGTTACAATTGCTTGAACCTCACTTTCTTGCTTTATCATTTGTTGGTTTTCACTTATAACACCAACGAAGGGTGAAACATTGTATCCCGAAATAGTTGGGAAGTCGTGAAGGCTTCCTAAAATTTTTATATTTTTCCTTGGGACACCAATTTCTTCTTCAGTTTCTCTTAAAGCTGTGTCTGTTAAAGATTTATCTTTGTCAGATTCAAATTTTCCTCCGGGAAATGACATTTGTCCAGCGTGTCTACTGCCATCCTCAGTACGATGGATTAAAACTAACTCATAAGGTTTTTTAGGTATTTCCCTTATGGTAAACAAAACTGCAGCTGGAGCAAAAAAGTCATCTTTAATTGATATTCTTTGAGGTGAATCAAAAGGAAATAGTTTTTCTTTTATTAAAGCTTCATCAAAAATTAAGTTTTTATTACCCATTAGCAAAAATTTTAAGATATAGACTATATTAATATCATAAATATTTTAATTCTAATAAAATTTCTATTTAGCTTTAAAAATGAAACTTCCTAAAGAACTAAGAAAGAATAAAGATCTCGGTAGTAAAGATAAAAAGGGAAAAATTTGTTCCGTAAAGGAATGCAATGAAGTTGCTATAAGATCCTTGTCTGAAAATAAGTGGAACAAATATATAGAGAAAGCAAAATTAAAAATTGATGAAAACAAAAGACATAACATCTATTTGTGTAAAGTACATTATAAAGAAGCCAATAAAATAAGAAAATCAGAAGAAAAATTATACGGTCAGCAAAAGGGTTTTCTGCAGGATTCGAAAGCTATGAAAAAAGGAAGCTGGGATTCCTATTAATTTTATAATATATTATTACTCTATTTCTGCCATTTCCTCATAAAATGGAGCAAATAGAGTAATAATATATTATAAAATTAATAGGAATCCCAGCTTCCTTAATT
>Ga0114923_10000544_pt1 | contig 29245 bp, 26 predicted proteins | sample SumtaG_FD_89578 | JGI IMG/M metagenome (GOLD analysis project Ga0114923, IMG submission 89578) | Deep subsurface microbial communities from Indian Ocean to uncover new lineages of life (NeLLi) - Sumatra_00157 metaG | ecosystem: Environmental > Aquatic > Marine > Oceanic > Sediment | place: near... | reverse complement strand
TAATTTTTATTTAAAGAGTGAATTTTATTTAAAAAAAAATCTCGAAAAAAAGAGTAAAAAAAAATGATGAAAAAAAAATTATTCGTTCTTTCAATCACCGTACTCCTATTTATGGGAGTAATGTTCTCCGCAAATGCTTACCATGAATATATCACAACATGGGAAGGTGTGGCGCATGAACATTGTGGTCATGACGCTTCTATTCCTAGTGAAACTGGTACTTTACAGGTTATTGTTAATGAAACGGGAAATTTAGAGCCTTATCAAATGTTTGAAGTAGAGTTAGATGTAAAAAATTTCACTGAAGCTCTTGAAGAACCATTTGGTGGTAAAGTTATGCTTGGTATTCCAGGTGTAGGTGCAGAAGGAGTAGAGATTGATAACCATTTGTTTTCTGCACCACTGGGGGAACATGTACTTAATAGGAGAGAATCAGTAGACCAATGGGGTAGTATTGATGAAGATACGAAATTAGAATCACGTGGTAATCCAAGTCCTCACGATGCTACATTTGAACTTATAGCTCCTGGAACAGCGGGAGTTTATACTCTAATGGGATTAGCTATCTGTGGTGTGAATCAGAGCGATGATTTTGCTGCTCCAGTAGCTGATTCTGAAGTGAACATTACATACGTTGAAGGAACAATTACTGTGACTGTAGTAGCTCCTGCAGCACCAGGACCTAGTACACCTGAACCAACAATTCCTGGCTTTCTTACAATAATACTGGTAAGTTCAATAACTGTGACAGTTTTTGCTGTTGTACTAAAAGTTAGAAGGAAGAAAAGAATCATAGAATAAGAGTCATAATAAAATTTTATTTTAATTATAATTTATTTTTTTTTATTTTTTTATTGAATTATGGTAAATATAAAGATTTGAGTATCATCATTAAAAATCATATATTTAAATCTTTGTGAATCAAAACCTTAAAATGTCAGATAAAAGCTTAAGTAAGGATTAAAGTTGATTTTCCGGTGCCATCTTCGATTACAATCTAATCAATATTAGATTTTCCTTACTATTAATAGAGGGATTTTTTCAAGCAAAAAAACACGTATTTTTTTGATAAGTACTATAACAATTGCAATATTTACACTCATTTGGCTTATTAAAACCTTTAATTTGATATAGAACGTTTACGAATTATATTTTTATAATAAACTATTCTAATAATTTAAAGTTGAAAACAATAGAAAATTCCCATAAAAATAAGAATGATTAATTAGAATTTGGAGTTTCAAGGATTCTTTTCTTTCTAATAAACGCCACGAATATTGACGGAGTAATCCCAATTAATAAGATAAAAAAACCTGAAATAAACAAAATATCTGTTAATATTGAAGTTCCCGTTAAGAATCCCATAGGTATTAAAGAAAATCCTAGATGAATGATTTTCTTTGAATTAATTTTAAAAAAGTGTTTTACTCCTTTTTCAAAGCTAAGATGTTTTATTATACTGATTATGGCCGCTACTCCTGAATAGGAAAAAATTAGTATAGCAATTATTACTAGATTTGTTAATAATCCAATAATTATTGCTGCACCTATACTAACTATAAGTGCTATTGTAATAGATTTTATTTTAAAATCATTCCAAAGTGAGCAATATATTAGGGTTAAAGCCAAACCTATTGCAGGAAAAATTGTTCCCATTATATAATAAATATCTACTATTAAAATTGGATTAATACTCGTGAATCCTGATAATATTAATGTTATAGGTGGAAGGAATAGACCTACAATACAAACAAAAGCAATGAAGAATAAAAATAGATAGCTCAAATAATCTAAAAATAGCTTAGTTTTTCGGTAATCTTCTAAAAGATGAGTTAACAAATCGTTTATTATAAAAAGTGATAAAACAAGCAATGTACATCCTAATATTATAACCCAAAATATTAAATCTTGTCCCCCAGTAAAAGAATGCAGAGAAATAAATCCACCTCCCCGAGTTATTAAAGTGGAGAAAAGAATCGAAAAGAATATCAAAACTATTGTTAGGTCATGTAGTTTTTTATTTGATTTTCTGAATGACACGGTATGAAAATAGGCGGTACTAAAAAGCCAGGGAAGAAGTGACACTGTTTCTACAGGATCCCAACCCCAGTATCTTCCCCAAGTAAGAGCAATACTTGCCCAATAAGCTCCCAATCCTATACTTAATGTTAAAACCAGCCACCCAAATTTTAATGCGAACTCGTTGAATGTTTTCTGGTAAGAATTTTTTAACTCATAACTTTCATTTATTTCTTCTCTAACGTTTAAAAAACCAATTTTATTAACGACTTTTAAAAGCATTTTTGCTATTACTATTGAAAAAGGAACTAAAAATATCGCATAAGCAATAAATGTAAAAAAGGGATGCCATATCATAAAGGGAGAGGTTAAAATGTCACTAAGACCTTGTCCATTCGGAAATAAAAAATAGAGAGGATGATATTCAAGATTAAAGGGGCTTTGTAAATATAAAATAAACAAAAAGACGATTAATACTAACAGCCCAATGACACAAGAAAGAATAAACGTGTAATCCTTTTTATTGTGGGTTTTTATTCTATAAAAGAATAAAACGATAGAGTTAAAAACCATCCATGTCATTATAGATCCCGATTCACCCGCCCATATAGCAACAAGTTTAAAAATCAGCTGTTGGGAAACTTCACTATAACTCCAAATATACAAAAATTCAAATAAGTCACTAATAAAACAATATTCTACTAATAGAAATAGTGAAATTGAGACAGTCATACTGAAAAAAACTAAAGGAGTATAATTAATTCTTTTTCCAATTAATAAAACTATGTCTACGATTGTAATTAATATAAGAGAGATGATTAGAGCATTACCAAGGTATGAAATAGTTAAAACCTTAATCTCGTCAGTAAAAAGATTTAAAATTGGCAAAAAAATAGCGAAAATTATTACTAATATAGTAAAAAAACAAATTATGTAATATTTATAAATTCTTGATTCAGAATTTTTTCCAATAGGCATTTCTTTTAGAAGTTTTTTGTTTAAAATAAAATAAGTCAAACCTTGTATTGTTAAGATTTGTTGAGAAACATATCATTAAAAAATTACGATTTTCATTTTATCCTCTTTAAACTTTTTTATTTTAAAAAACTCCACCGATGGACAAATAAAGTCTTTTTGTCTTGAGAATTATATAAGTTGGATTTAAAACAGAACAATAAACAAACATGAGACACCGGTTTTATTCATTTCTGGATTCTTTCACAATGATGAAGATCGATAACAAAAAATGATAAAAATGTCTGATCTAAGTTATTCTTATTCAGATTTTAACGAGTTTCGACAATGAAAGTTGAAAATATTTACATAAATGAATAATTTTTCTGATTTAGGTCATATTTCCATAGATTTGATGGTTTTGGACAAAGCAAAAATTTTATTAAAAATTAAAATTTTCTAAAAAGTAACAAAACTTACTTTTTTTAAATAAAAAAGTTTAGAGTTGTAAGATTTATCAAAAAAAATATTTTCAAAATATAAAAATGAAGAGTAAAAATAATAAAAAAACGGTATTATTCATTTTTGGATTTTTTGTGATAATAACAATGTCAATTGCTCTTTTAAACACTAAGGCACAACCAAATAAAACTACATTAGGGTGCCATCCTGAAGGTTATACTATTTCGGTGAATGCCACCCAAATCGAAGGTGAAATTTCAAGTAATCACATTATCGAAGTAACTGGTACAGGAGCAAATATTGTGGTAGATGTGTATGCGGGTGCTTTGAGTAATGATGAATTTATTATTTCACCAAGTAATATTATTGCAGACAATTCTCCAAATGATAATGATCCTGCAGCAAACTCTATCAGCGTTACGTTGAATATTACAATACCATCTCAACCTGGTGCATATACGTTGCGAATATTAACGAGATCGTCAACCCTAGACGGTGAAGACACCGCCATTAGTGTTGCTGACATTGCTGTAACGGTGGGGACTTTTGTAATCCCTCCAACACCACCACTGGAATTATTTTTTAACCATAATAACTATTATATTGGTTTAGTAACTGTTATTTTATTGGTTATAGGACTAGTTGTATTTCAATTAAACGTGAAAAGAAAAAGCGAGTCAAAAATCCACGGTATTTCAATGGCGGCAGCATTAACCTTGACAACGATAAATGTTTTCTTAATCATGAGTGAAGCTTTGAACTTTGCCTTCGGATCAGCTGAATTACCAATTTTCAGCTATATTGGCCAACTAAGTCATATTATACTGGGATCAGTTGGATATATCGCAGGAATAGTCGTAGTAGTTGGGACATTTACAAAAGTTCCAATATCAAAAATGAAAATATCTGTATACATAATGTTTTTAGCATGGACATTCAATTTCTTATTTGGAATTTTCGTGCTGAATCTAGGAGGGTAAAAAAGATGAGATCAAAAATAAAACAATTGCTTATTCTACCAATATTAATACCAGTAGCTTTTATAGCAGCCAGTTTACTTGGGATGAGAATATTACCAGCTTTTATAATGGCCAGTGTAATTGGGATTTACGTCTGGATATGTTATATTATACTTATCATAACAAAGGTGCAATATATCGGGGAAAGGAAAATAATACCAGTGACTGTTCTATTAATATATTTCATTGGTCCATTAATTGTTGTGTTTTTCTACTGGGTGGAAACTGCTGCAGTTAACACCTGGACAGATACACCAAATTTTATAATATCTAGTGTACTTGGGATTTTCGCTTACGTCTGGATGTGTTTTAATATACTCATCATGATGAAGTTTAAATTTATCGAGAAAAATATCGAGATCAGATTTCTTACGACTTTTCATGCAGCCATGTCTTCAATTGCATTATTCTTCGGAGCAGCACATGGGCTCTGGTTAACCTATTTGGGAACGTCAAGTGATGATCAATTTAATACCGGACTGATTGGACTTGTTATTTTCATTGTCTTAATGGGACTAGCATTAATTTTCATGTCTAACCGACTTATGAGAGTTGAAAACATCCTGAAATTTAGAGTATCTGTTTATAAAAAGAAGTACAGATATAATTTTAATAAAATACTTCATAACTTTACGGTTTTAGCGGTGTTCTTTATTTTTCTTCACACACTAATATCATATACTGCAACAGATTCAATGCTAATGAGTGCTGTGTATTTCCTTTTCTTCATCTTGACTTTAATAAGTTGGGTTTCCCACAAACTAGTAAGGAGACTTCAGATAGATTCTGATCCATATATTCATCGTAAAGGTTCATGGGATGTTAAAATTTCCGAGGATCTCGAAGAAGCTGATAGAGAGTGGATCCTTAAAATCTTGAAAGATCATCCTTCTCTTTATGTTTGCATTCAGTGTGGCCAGTGTACTGAGGGATGTCCTGTTGCACCAATGTCCGATGGAAAGTATAACCCGAGATTAATGATCGAAAAAATACTTTTAGGCCAAAAAAGAATGCTTGAGGATGATCGGGACTCAAATATATGGTTATGTTCAACTTGCCAGCTATGTGTCGAACAATGCCCTCAAAAAATTGAATTGACCGAAATATTCGTATCGATTAAAAATGAGAGTTTTGAAGATGGTAAATCCCCTGAAGGCTTTCAGTTACAAGCTAAAATGGTTTTTGATCATGGAATGTCAATTCCCTATACACCTCCAATCCTGAAAAGACGAGAGCAATTGGGTTTACCTGAAATAAAATTTGCCGATAATAAGGAAATTCAGACTTTATTGAAGGAAGTAGGTCTTGATTTAAGCACAAAAGAGGGAGGTTTAGAAAAATAATGAATTTTGATTTATTCTTAGGTTGCGTGATAGCTGCGAGATTACCTTTTTTGGAAGCCAGCGGTCGAAAGATGTTTAGTAAGCTTGGAGTTGAATTAAATAATGTTGAAGATTTTAGTTGTTGCCCAGATCCTACTGGTTTAGAAGTTGTTTCCCAAAAAGCGTGGGTTGCATTAGGAGCCCGAAATCTAAGCTTGTCAAAAGCGGATGATGGGATCGTATCATTTTGTTCTGGTTGCGTTAAAACTCTTAAGTGTGCAAATCACGAGGTAAATACACATGATAAAAAGGAAATCAATGAAATCTTAGGGAAAATTGGAAAATCATATGATGGTTCAACACAAGTTAGACATTTTGCTCAAGTTTTATACGAGCAGTTAAAGAAAGTAAAAAAAGCGACTACAAAACCCTTGAAAGGTTTTAAAATTGCCGTTCAATACGGTTGTCATTATCTAAGACCATCGAGAATAGTAAAATGGGATGACCCAATAAACCCAAAATCCATAGATAAAATTCTTGAAGCACTTGGAGCAGAAACAATCCCGTACGATCTTAAAATGGATTGTTGTGGATACGGAGTACGTAAAACTGATGAAGAATTATCTTTATTAGTTATAAACAATAAACTTGAATCTATTAAAAAAACTGAAGCCAATTGTATTGTTGTCGCATGTCCTGCTTGTTTCCAGCAATTCGATTTTAATCAACGAGACTTAAGCAAGAGAAATGGAACAGATTTTAGCTATCCTATATTTTACCTTACAGAAATAGTCGCGTTGGCATTTGGATTTTCTTATAACGAGTTAGGATTGAAATTCCACCATACTAAAGTGAAAAAGTTTCTCCAAAGCATGAATTTTTCAGATTAAAGTCTTTTTTATTTTTTTTTTATTTATTTTTAATTTAAAAATTATTTTAGATAAGTGTAATTAATTTGTTTAAATTCAGTTAATTCATATGAAGAGATAAAGGTAAAAGATAAAATGAAAGGTAATATTACCTTATTAAGAAAAAACCACAAGGGACCGGAGTAATATTAATTTGAAGGGAACAAAGCGAGCAGACATTAAATCAGGTATGCGAGTTTTAATAGTATTAAAGAAAAACCAGAGATCTGGTAAGTTAACTGAGGGTTTAGTCAAAGATGTGCTTACTAACTCTCCTAATCACCATCATGGGATTAAGGTTCGGTTGAAGAACGGTGAAATTGGACGAGTGAAAGAAATAATTAGCTCTAAATAATGCTAGAAAAATAAGCTTATTTTGTTAAAAAATTATCTTTTTTGAAATACAAGAGTATTTAGGCAATGTAACTCTTTTTTACTTAATAATGGGGTTTTTGTTAGTAATTATTACTTCTAAATTTTCAAATTTGAAGGTTTATTCGTCGAATAATAAGATGTGTCAGGTGCTCTCTAAAAAATTGCATCAATTATGATTTCTTCTTCTGAGATGGGGTATTTAATTATTTTACTGATGAAATCTGCTCATAGATTTTTCCAGAATAACGATTTATATGAGTATAGGTAAAGGAGAAACCCACCACAGTAAGAAAAATGAAATAAAATGTTAAGAGAAACACACAGAATGACCGGAACGGTCAAATGGTATAATGAGAAGAAAGGATTTGGATTTATAACATCCGATATTAACAGTGAAGATGTTTTTTTACACCATACTGCACTGCAACCAAACGAGGATGAGAATATCGTCCCTGGTGATCGTATTACTTTTACAATCCAAAAACAAGAAAAAGGACCCGCTGCTCTTGAAGTGAAACGGTTCGCAGAAAAAAACGAGTCAATGCGGTCCGATGAAGTTAGTATTGATATAAATTTTAATGATCTAGGTCTAAAGTCAGAATTATTAAGTGCAATTAGAGATGCTGGTTATGTGGACCCGACACCAATTCAAGCCCAAGCAATCCCTATCGTTTTGAAAGGGCGAGATTTGCTAGGGTGTGCTCAGACTGGGACAGGTAAAACTGCTGCATTTGCGCTTCCAATCCTACAACGATTGATGAATACCCCAAGCAAGGATAAATTGAATATCATAAATAATAACAAGTACAAAATAATACGTAAAATACGGGTGTTAGTACTTTCGCCCACAAGAGAGTTGGCAATCCAGATTGCGAATAGTTTCAGTGTGTATGGAAAATACACTAAACTAAGAAACATGGTTATCTACGGAGGAGTTAGTCAAAACCCGCAAGTTGCAAAACTGAGGCAAGGAGTGGATATTGTGGTTGCTACACCGGGTAGATTACTTGACTTGATGAGACAAGGACATGTAAAACTGAACCATATCGAGGTACTGATTTTGGACGAAGGCGACAGAATGCTCGATATGGGTTTTATTCACGATATTCGTTCTATCGTCAAGATGGTGCCACAAAAAAATAGACAGACTATGCTTTTTTCTGCAACAATTCCTCGTGAAGTAATCAAATTCGCGAAAAATATTTTGCATGATCCCATCGAAATAAATATATCTCCCAAGAAACCAACCTTGGAAATTATTAAACAGGCTGCTTTTTTTATATTGAAAGAGAAAAAACAAGCTTTGTTGGAATATTTACTCGCTGATTCAAATATTACACGAGCACTGGTTTTTACGCGCACCAAGCACGGAGCGAATCGAGTTGTTAAGAAATTGCAAAGGAGGAATATACGCGCCGAATCAATACATGGAAATAAATCACAATCTGCACGTCAACTTGCGCTAAAAAAATTTCGCACCGGAAAAGTTCGAGTGCTGGTAGCTACTGATGTTGCTTCGCGCGGTCTTGATGTAGATAACATCTCACATGTCATCCAGTTTGACTTACCAGATACACCGGAAACATATTTACATCGTATTGGTCGAACTGCAAGAGCAGGTGCTGGAGGGACAGCCTTTGCATTCTGCGAAAGAAATCAACGCAAACAATTAAAAGAGATCGAGGAGTTGATTCGAATGCGTGTGAAAATAATAAAAAACCACCCCTACACCAGATAATTTCATTAGTACATCCTTTATTTGTTATAGGATAATAAAGATGTTTTATATACTCAAGAACTAATCAATATTTTCCTTTAATTATAATATCTTTCTCATTTTATAGGCTTAAAACCTGAAGTCGTGAATATCCTTTTTTCGCAAAATCATAATCTAGTAATTCAATTTTCTCTGGAATTATCTTTAATAATAATTTTCGCTTTCCTCGTACAATTTTTTGAGCCTTCTCGAATTCTTCGTCTCCCTCTCTTAAAAAGATCAATCTTTCTTTTCCTGAAGCCGTAATTTGCAAACCCTGAATTTTCCCTTCTGAGATGGGTGTGTAAATACCAATACTTATATTTGGATTTTCTTCCATATTCTTTACCTTTCTTCCGGGAGCAGGACCAACATAAATATTAAAATTGTCTGGTTCTGTGTAAAAATCCATTGGCGTTGCGCGCGGAATATTATTAGCACACGTACATAAAACTAAGACTTTCCTTTTATCAAGATATTCTCGAATTTCCCTTTTTAATTCGTTTTCTGGCATTTTTTGGTTTGTCATTTCAAATATCACTTAAAATAATCATTGATTATAATAGTAAAATGAGCAAATAAAGATAAATTTTGAAATATTAGAATTTGCTTTGTTATATCCTCTATCTTCCTTACAGAACAAAGAAACCATATACTCGTGATGTTTTTGCCCCATAAGTCTCAATGAGAGTATAACGTACGCCTTCTACCACCTCACCAATGGAAATACATACCTGTCGCTGATAGTTATTATCTATCATGCGAAATTTATTCCACTCTCCACCCTGCATCACTTCAATATGAAATTTAAGAGGTGTTTCTTCAGGAATGTGCGTCATTCCGTGGTCTTTGTAATGTAAACTGAGAGCAAGGTCTTTATCCATTGCTGTGTCGAGAAAAAGTCTCACTTCTGATACATGAGATGGTTTGTCAAACATATAAGCAATCGAATCACCTAATTGAGCGGTCCATGCGTGAGAATCACTACCAATTGGTCGATTCCACCCATCCCTTACTGGTTCAGGATCAATATCGTTCGATGATTTAAGTATTGCGTTTGTTGTAAAGGGCGAATATTTCTGCGGAATCCTAGGTAAATAACAATCATCAAGTATTAGAATTTGTTGTAGCTCGCTTATATGATCTCCTATTTGACGCGGTGTTAAAGAGCGATTCATAGCCATAGCCACCGCTGTACCCATCGCCTGTGCCATACTAATACAAGTACCCATAACACGAGTTGAGCTAAGAGCTACATGTGTTACACTTACATTACGTCCAGCGAACATCAAATTACCCACATTACTTGAATAGAGTGAGCGGTATGGAATTCCGTAGGGCGATGGTGCAGGATGGAAGATCGTTGGTGGTGCTCCAATCTTCACAGCCTCAAATCCCGCGGGGTGATGATCGTCCATAGTCCATCCACCATAGGCAACTACATCTGTAAAACTTCCCCCCAGCTCAATATCTTGTTGCGTAAGGACATAATCACCTATGTATCGACGACTTTCCCGCTTCCCAGGAAGATATTGTAACCATTCAAGCCCCCAATTCTCCGCACCATGATCACCTTGATTTTTAATATGATCCCACACGCCAAGTACGATTTTTAATAATTCTCCCCGCATTTGTTCAGTGTCGTGGATTGCGTGATATGTGCCCCCCATTTCCACCCACCAGTATCCCAGTCCCCACCAACCACCATGACTGTGACCTCTACCTCCATATGGGAGATCTTTGTCATGAACATACTTGAAAGCCCATTCAGGGAGTTCAAAAGTTTGAGGTGTACCGAAATTACGAGCTTGAAAGAGACATGTCATCCCCATTGTACCGGAGTCTGCTTCTTTCGGAGCGATACTCTCACCAGTCTCATTTCTCCCCTCACGCCCCATGCGATACTTGGCTCCTGTAAGTGGAGCAAGCACAGAATCACCTGAACAATCAGCGAAGATCTTTGCTCGTATTGTGTAGTGAGTTTGAGAAGTCGTTTGCCATCCCGATACCGATTCAATAAGTTCGCTCTTCATTACGGCGTTGATACAGGAACAATTTAACAAGACTTTCAGGTTTTTCGTCCTCTGAGCCAGATCGTAGAGTACCAAGTCCCACACAGAATAATTTCGGTTTGGATTACAACGAAGATTCTCAAGGCGGATCTCCTCCAAAATGCCCGTTTCCCGCATGTTTGGAATCTGGTTGTGACGATCGGCACCACAGATATGAATACGGCACTCGCTCGAGGCATTACCACCTAGCACAGGACGATCGTGCATTAGGACTACGCTTACTCCATGCCGTGCAGCGGCGATAGAGGCGATTAAACCTGCCATACCTCCACCTACCACACAAAAATCTACTTCAAGTGCAACTTGTGGGAACTTTTTTGATGATAAAGACATAAATTTCACTCTTTGGTCATATAAAATCTGGTATAAAATATTCTTTAATTATAATGTTCTAATTTAGGGTTATAGATAAATTTTAAAATAACAAAATTCGTTTTATTAAATACTTTAGATTTGATGATGAAAAGAAAAGTGATATTAAATGAAATATTTATCGTTAAGTAAAGAGAAAGAATGTTAAGGTAGTTAGAATCCGAACATGTTGATTGGTGAGGAGCCGTCACCTGAATCTACAGCAGCTTGTACATAAGGAGAAACTGGTCCATTTGCTAAAACCATAATTTTTACCTTGGAGCCCATATCTGGTTTATTTTGAACACCAAATTTTAGTTGAGCACTCTCAGGAATTCCATCTGTAATAGTAGATACTATACTATCTACTTTAGATAAAGATAAGGTATGATCACCGGTAACTGATACTATACATCTCTCAACTTTACTCGTATCTGGTTCCAGCAACGGATTATTTAGTGCTAATTTTGCTTTTTCAATTAAATCTGCTTCATTTCCCACAGATTCTGCTATGCCAACCAATCCAGATGGATATTTTTCTTTTTTAATGAAAATTCTTTTCACATCAGCAAAATCTATATTAACCAATCCGCAATTATTAATTAAGTTAACTACCTCTCCAATATTTCTAATCAAGACTTCATCCATGATTTTAAAGCCAGTGATCATCGGAATTTTTCCAACTATGCTTAAAAGATTATCATTCGGGACGGTAATTAAAAAATCAGAATATTTTGCAAGGTTTTTAAGACCTTCTGTTGCTTTTACTGCTCTTTGAACACCTTCTGATTTAAATGGAAGTGAACAAAATGTAACGACTATAGCCTTATTCTTTTTTGCTTCTTCTGCTATAATAGGTGCTGCCCCGGTCCCTGTTCCTCCACCTAACCCGCAGGTTAAAAAAATTATATCACCATTAAGCAACTTACTCAATCTATCACGATCTTCTTCAGCAGCCTCACCTCCTACTAGAGGATCATTTCCTGAACCCATACCTTGACAACGATCTTTACCGATTAAGACTTTATGTTTTGTATTTGAATAGTATAAATCATGAGCATCAGTATTAATAGCTATAGTATCAGCATTACTTATACCAAGTTCCTCCAGTCGTGAAACAGTATTATTTCCTGCACCACCAACTCCAACTACCAATGATTTAATCTTTAAAACTTTCAGTAAATCTGCTAAATACTTATCATCATCACAATTTGGATTTGCATTAGGATTTTGGTTTTGATGAGCTATGTCATTAAACCTTTCTCTCACAGATGTTCGAGATTTTGCTAGTTCGGCCAAATCAAAAATATCATTAGTCATAAATTTTCATCAATAGAATTGAGTTTTTTATATTATTCACATATTTTCTAAATAATATAAGAGAGTAATACTCTAGTAATACTCTAAGATAATATCTGGGTTTTCAAATTCAAAAACTATTCTATTTTTTCAGATTATATAATTAGATTGATAATCTACATGAATTAGAGTATATTTTAGAAAAAACAGCTTTTTATTGAAGCTAACAGCGTGGTGACTTTTTTTTGTTTAATTAATTAATTTTACCATCAACTTTTTCGTCTGAAATAAAAGACAAATGACGTCAAGAAAGATTTATAAGCCCAAATTTACATGATCATCAAGTAGGAATACAAATATGGAAATTGACAATACCAAAGATGGCAACGGGGAATCGATAGATGGCTCAATGGGTGTCGAGTTAATTAAAGTTAGAGCCCTAATTACTTGTCCAAATGGAGATTACAAGAAGAAGTTCAGAAACCAATTTCCTCGTAAAGATTTGGAACTCATGGTCGTATCTCTCAAAGTATTTGATTGGATGTGTTGCGTACACTGTGGAGAATTATTAAATCTTAATTTAGAATTTTTGATTTAACACTTAAACGTTTTACTTTCCAACTTTAATAAATATTTTGATTTTTAGATTATTTTTACAATTTTAGAAAGAGTATAGATTCAAAAACTTGTAAATTATTTTCGCATTTATCAAAAACTGAACAATAAATCATCCCGAACTTATGATATACTATATCTCATGAATTAATCCTCAATATATAGCTTTATAATTATTTAAAAATTATATTTAAACCATAAATTTACTACGAAGTTAATTTTTCAAGGCTTTTATAAACATAAAAATTTTATTGTTAAATAATAATATATTAATAAACAATGATAAAAGATACCAATGCTCATTATTGAAAAACCACCACTTAAATCATTCAGAATAGACTTCAAATTTATCAAACCAGAAAAAATTTCGTTTGATATGATGGCGAAAGTTGAAGCATTGCTTAAAAAAGATTATCCAAGTATTCCTAGCTTAGAAATAATAGAATATCCCTATGATGTACAAATTAAAGTAAAAATACCAATTCAAATAGCTCCTCTCAGGTTTTTAAATGAAGAAAAAAAGGGGCAAGTTCAGCTTTTTTCAGATGGTCTAATATTCATTTTTACAGAATATTCTCATTGGGTTGATATTAAAGATCAGATAATAGAGACAGTATTGAAATCATGTAAAATATTAAACCTAGATGAAATTCAGCAATTTAGAATGGAATATATCGACGAATTCCTATTTCCTAAGAAAGATTTCAACTTAAAAAAGTACTTCAAATTAAATTTAAATAAACCAGAAGGGTGGGATATTAACTTTAATGATTTTCACATTGGTATTACGATCAGAAATCAAGAAACAGATAAATTTATAATTCGTTTACGTGGATTACCTGATAAGGAAAAGGAAAATAATTTATTTAGATTAGAAAGTATTTATATAAAGAAAAGTATATTTTCCTTAGATAAAAAGCAAGAATTAATTAATGAGTTAAACGAAACTCATGATATAATTATAGATTATTTCATTAATATTCTAAGTGATAATTTAAAGAATAATTTAGGTGTTAAAAAAGTTGATTGAAGTTCAAAATTCAGTATACAACAAAGATTTTATTGAAAATTTTTCCCGTAGTGTTTTTACGGTATACAAAAATTTTGAAGAACTTGAGAGAATTAATGAGATTGAATTCACAGAAGATTCTGCGGCCCCTACTATAGAAAGGGGTGAAGATTTTATAAATAAAGCTTCTAATCTATTTTTTAACATTCTAAAACCTCTATTCGGTTTTTTAAATGAGGTGTATGATAGTCTTAAAGAGATATTACCATTAATTTTTGATAAATTTATAGAAGGCATTCTATTATACTCAAAAAAGTCAAAAAAACAATTATCCATGTCATTTGAGCAGGTTTTCAAAATTTTCCAATTTTTTGGTTTAGAGGAGGTATACCCTGAGACATTTGAAAAAACCAACGCTGCTCTTCAGTGGAAGATTTGCCAAGTCAGTTGGATTGACAGAAATTTTCTTAAAACTTATAAAAATTCACTGTTATCGAATGTAACTATTGAAATCCTTAATGCAATAAATGATTTGATTGAGACTATAAAGATGAGGGAGAAAGAAAGAGAAAATGATCAGCAATTTGAAGAAGTAATATTAAAAATACTTGAATCTTAATTCTCATTAAAATGATGTGAATAATCTAAATGATTTACCTTAAACAAGTTCCTGATGCACTTAAACAAGGAGACATTTTGCAAAATTTACCAAAAATTACCCCAAATCAAATAAATTTTGAAGAAGTTAAAGAGAATTGGTTAAATTCCATATTATCAGATGAATTACCGAAAATAGCTAATTATATTGTTCGACCGTTATTAACTAATGGCGTTATTTTATCCCAGTCTTGTGATATACGTTCTGGTGCCTCAATTCTATTTGCAGAACTTAAGAACTTACCAACAAATAAATTATCTCCAAAGGATATTGGAAAAAGAATTAATGGTATTAAAAAAATAATAAGAGATGAGAGTAGAACTCACTATTTTCCCCCTTCTGATGATGTAGATCTATTTAAAGAATCAAAATTATTAGATTTTAAAAGTCTTTTTCTTTTGCCATTTGAATTTTTCGAAGAGAATATTGAGAATTATTTCGTAGCTAGATTAATAAGTGAAGCTCAAAAAGTATTATGTGAAAAAGTGTCAAGATTTTTTACTAGATATGCATTTGAGGATATTATATTTCTTACCCCCAATGAAATAGCTGTTTACCTAGACTCGATTCCGGATGAAGACAAAAAAATTGCTAAACAAACATTAGAAAAGATTGGAAATCGTTCTAAGCTTATATCGCAAGATTAATTTGCCCGTATGTACCGCCGCCACCTGGAATATATTCAATTGCATTATTTCTAAGCGCATTTATAACTGACGCAATTGTAGGATCAAAATCTTCAATTCTACTTATTGAGAGATCTATTAAAATTTCGAATTCTTTTCCAAGCTCTTGAATTATTTTGTTATAAGCGTTTAAAACCGTTTTACTTGAAGAACTTTTTATATTCTTTACAGATCGGATAATATCTACAAGTGGTATTGCATCAATATATTTTGGTCTATGGTCTGGGTGTACTGGTTCTTTATTGGTAGAGAGTTTTTCAATTCTCTCACTCACTCCCAATTTAACTTTGAAATTTTTATTTTTCTCTTCTTTACATGCGGGACAAACCATTTTATTCTTAGCAACTTGATCTATATATTGTTTTCTCGCCGTATCAGGATCATCTGAATAGTAAATAACAAAAGTTTCTGATTTTGAGTATTGATTAAAAATAGAATTTCCTGGTTTTTTTGTTTTCTTGAAAATGATTCTTCTGCGGCATTTATTGCAGAACATATTATAGTATTTACCCAGTTGTGGATTCAGTCCCACATTTAAAATGATTTTCCTGCTATTTTTCCTCCTTAAAGCTAATAAAAGTTCCTCAAAAGAGGGATTATCGAGATCTAACTTATTAAATTCGCGTCCTAAAGAGCGTGGATTTTGTGAATGGGCGTCGCTATTACTTAAAAACGACACATTTTTTAAACTCCCCATTTTATCTGCTAGATCTGTATTAGCTGAAAGTCCTAATTCTAAAAAGTATACTTTGTTAGTAGCGTCTTGATAACATTCCTTAATTGTTTCGAATTTCCCCTGACGAAATATTGCTTTAAAGGGTGTAAAAGCATGTGCAGGGCCAATTATACCTCCTGAATCTGAAATTATGTCAACTATGGCAGGAGGTGATAAATTAACTCTAGGTCTTCCACCCCATTCGTCAAGTATATTTTTTGAGTATGCTTTTAATTTATTCTGAATTTCTTTTACAGATTTAAAATCAGGGAATAATATTACATGATGTATACTTTCCATATCTTCTATTTCAGTTTGAAGGATGAAAAAAACATCTTTATACGAAAAAGATCCATCTTTTTCCTTTTTTAAACTACTTTCCATGTATTGAAGCCATTCTGGTTGTAAAATATCACCAGTCCCAAGAATATTTAGCCCTTTCTTTTTACACGTCTCCAGCATCGTATCTAAATTCAATGATTTTGACACTGCAATTGAATGGGGACTATGTATGTGGAGATCAGCGTTAAAAATATCCATCAGTTATTAAAAATCTTACTTCAATAAAAAGATTTTAATAACGTGTTAATTAATTGAGTTCAATTCACAATTAGCATTTTGTCTTTTATTTGGTCAGTCAATAAAATTCGAAAATATTCCAATTCATTCTTAAAAACAACTTTTTCTAATTTTCCTTCTACCAAGACCGTTTCTCCTTCCTTAACATGCTCACAAAATCGCGCTCGAAAAGAATTTATCTCTGAAATGTTTTTAAGATTGATATTTTTCAAAGTTGACTCTTTATCCAGGATTTTTAAAGCTTTAATTTTGTAAGAACAGGGAGTAAATATTGAATTCTTAGAGTCAGTGACTAATACTTTAACTTTAATTCTACCATAATTTTTATACTGATAATCAAAAAAATTACCATTCCAATCTTCAGGACTTTGGATATATCTAATAAAGAAATCATGTTCCTGGAACTTGCCCTGATGTAGCTTTCTCTGTTCAGTCTTCATAAACTCTTTGAAAGATATGTCTGAACCTCCAACCCTCCAACTATAATGAGGTTTATACTCATCTAGGTTGTATTTTCTAAGTTGATTAGATTCCTCATACATATCCATCAATTTTTCTTGAAATTGAACTGAAGTTTCTGTACCATAAATAATTATGTCAATATCTGAATCTTCTTTATTTAAACCGACCATAGCTGAACCTGTAATTCCGATCGAATCTCTGGATATATTTCCTTTATTTATAAATAATTCACATAAATTTTTAGAGCATTTCTCAATATTAGAAAGGTTATTCTTTTCCTTTAACTCTTGTAAACAATCCCGAGGAGTATAAATTTTCTTAATATCATTATTGTAGACTCCTTGTATTTTTGTATCAAGTTCCTTGGAATAAAATGAATATTTAGGACCCACTTTCTTTAATATTGAATAACGTTCATCCAAATTATATACTTTTTTGAATTTAACACCCTTTCTTGTTCGATCTCCTTCTGGATTCGGATAAAACCTTAAAAAACAGATTTTTCTATCATTTGGGTGTAGTAACCCTTTAACATCAAAAATTAAGTTAGTATTCTTAGTTTCAATATAATCTCCTTCGATTCCTTTGTTATATTCCATGAATTTCACAATTAAAATGCTTTTTAATATTTTGAAGGAGTCTTAGATTTAATTTTATATTTCGGGATGGTTTTATGCTTTCTTAATTCTTTTTCAAAATTTCTTTTTTCACTTAGAAATCTTTGTTTGTCTTTCTCTAACTTTTCCCTCTCCCGTTTGATGGTATTTTTATCTTTATTTAACTCTGATTTCTCCCTTTCTAAACGCCTGAGATCATTATTTAATCTTTTGAATTTTTCTTCCAAGGGAGAAATTTTGCTAGATAAAGTGGATAATTTATTTTCTGCTCGAGGGACCTTACTTTCTAGTTCTTTTATTCTCGCTTCTTGTTGTCTTTTCCTACTTTCCAGACCTTTAACATCATTTTCCACTTTATTTCTATATTTTTTTAGATCTACCTTTCTCTTCTCAATATCGCGAGACTTCAGGTTTAATTCGTCTTTTTGATAACGCAATTTCTCTCTATTATCTTTTAACTTTCTTTTTTCATCATTTATCCTGTTTTTCTCATCAACTAACTCCCTCTTAAGATTATCCACTTCTCTGTTGAGATTAGCTCTCTCTTTAGTTAAATGTTTCATTTCGTTTCTTAAATCTCCTACTTTATTTTCTAAATCTTCATTAGTCCTCTCAAGTGCGCTTTTTCTTCTTTCCATACCAGGTATTTTAGTTTTTAATTCTTCTAATTGGTTATTCATTCTTTGTTTTTCTTGGTCTAATGATTTCTTTTCATTACCTACATCAACTCTTAACTTATCTAATTTCTTCTGAAATCTCTCTAATTGAGCTTTTTTTTGAGTTAATCCATCATTTTCCTTTCTAATTTTATCTTTTAATTGCTGTTCTCTTGCATCTAACTCATATTTTTGCTTTTCTATATCATTATTAACATTCTTTAACTTGGACTGAATGATGTCTCGCTTTTCACGAAGGTTTTTTAATTCAATTTCTTCACTTTTTCGTTTTTTTTCGAGGTCTTCGATTTTTTCTCTGTAATTTTCAATTCTGGTAAAATGATTTTCCCATTCGCTTTTTTCTTTATTTAATTTGATTCTTTCCTTCTTTATCTTTTTTAACAATTTTCTATCAATTACTATATCCCCATCATCATCTGGGGTTTTTTCTCGAATTTGGTGTTTGGGGATAGGTTTATCATTCATATTCTTTCGATCGCTATCTTATTCTATTAATAAATCCATATTAATTCTAATTCTAAAGTGTTTGCAATTTATAAAAAACGGTTTAAAATTCAAATTTAGCATAGAGAAATATAAATTAGAGGTTTAATGTTGATGGTTTTCGCCACCACCTTCGCTACCACCAAAGAGTTCGGGTTTATTCCCATCGATTTTCTGTCGCTGCATTAAGGGGACAATATTATTGAAATCCATTAACATTGCACCCAAACCTACAGATCCAATAACCACGCCAAAAAAGATTGGATCAAATCCAGTTAAAATAAATGTACCAATTATCGGACCGATAATTTGAGCAATGGAATCCAGTGTCGTCGTGTATCCATTGATTTTCCCCATGTGATTTGGTGTAACAGTTTGCGTTGTTTTGCTTATCAAGAGTCCTCGAGAACAGGAAACCCCATAACTAATGAATATTAAGAGTATTATAAGAGAAATTGGCTCCCTTGCAAATCCAATGAGAAAAAATGAAATAGTTAATATTACTAATCCTAATCTAGTCATTCTTTTTTCACCTAACTTTCTAAGCGTTGGCTTGAATACTGTAAACCTGACGATTGCTCGAGAAATCCCAGATATGGTCATAAACATTCCGATGCCAAAAGGATCAAGACCCATAACAACCTTCATATAAACTCCCATTGATGAGACAAACATTATGAATGAAATTGATGAAATTGTGAACTGAGTTAATAAGAATAGAGCATCTTTGTTTTTTCGCAATTGAATTTTCACTTTTATTACTTTCTTTGCATGGTTTCTACGTTCCTTAGACCAAGATTCTTCTAGCATGAATATTGTTACAATGATGGTAAAGAATGACATAATGGCTGCGCCTATTCCTGGGGCAAAAACAGGATAATTATCCCCCAATGGCTTTATAATGGACAATATACCACCTAACCCAGGCCCTACTAATCCTGCTATAGTGTGGATTACACCAAAGTTTGTCATCTGAACCCCCCTATCTTTAGGGGATGTTTGATCACTAATAATTGCCTTTGCTATTGGAAAATTTCCCCCAAATATACCGTCAACAATTCTTGCGAGAAAAAGCATCCACAATGAATTTGAAAATGCCAATATTAAAAAAGCGGTCATCGTTCCTGCTTGTGAAATTAAAAGTAATGGTTTCCGTCCATACTTATCACTCAATTTTCCCAATATCGGTGCAAAAAATAGAGTAAAGATAGCATTCGTAGCAAGCAGTAGGCCAATCATTATAGGTGTGGTTTGATAAATTTCAATAAACGATGGTAAAAAGGGTATTATTATATAGAATCCCAAAATGTCTATAAGAACTGCTATCCAAAGTGGCATTAATTTTGGGTTTCTAATACTTCCTTGCATTTTAACTTCTGAACACATTTTAACCATATCCCCTATAAATATCCTTTTTTTTCTAGTTAAGGATTTACTTATTTTTTAAGATTTCTAGATAGAATTATAAAATATTGAGATTAGTGATTCTAAAAGTGAAAATTAATTCTAATGAGAAATGCCCTAGGGGTTTGCAATTCCTATCTTATTTTACAAATAATTTCTATTAATATTAACTCTAAAGTGTTTGTTTTAAGCAAGACAGTATTTATTATTTAAAAAATTCGTATATAAATTTATTAATAAGATATCTGGGATCTCTCCACCTTCTAAGTGTAGCATTAGATGTAATAACTAAAACTAAATCTAGTTTAGGAATACCAACAATATATTGTCCACCATATCCTGCAGCTATAAAGGCATTAAAACCATTAATTGTTGTAATCCAGACATGATAGCCATAACCTTCACCGTAATTTTTTAATGATTCTATAATCCAATTCAGAGGAATTATCTGTTTTTTATCCCAAACTCCATGGTTATTATATAAAAAACCAAGTTTTGCCATATCTCTTGGTCTCAATTGTAATCCATAACCCCCGATATTAATCCCTTGAGGATCTGTCATCCATGATATTTTATCTGATATCCCAATAGGTTTAAAAAGAAATTTCATAGCAAAGTCATAAGTACTCATTTTTGAGGTTCTTGCGATAATTGCTGAAAGTAAATGAGAATTAGCACTATTATATTGAAATTCTCCAAACATTTTATCTTTGATAGGTAAATTAAGTATAAAATTAATCCAATTTTTCTTATTTCTTAATCTCATAAGCATAGGTTCATATGTCTTACTGCTCCATAAAAATCCGGTTGTCATTGTTAGTACGTGTCTAATGGTTAATTTTTTCTTTAAATAATCAGAAGATTTAGGTTTAAACTCGGGAAAAAATTCAATTATTTTTTGGTCAATATTTTTAATAAACTTCCTATCAATAGCAATTCCAATCAAAGCCGATATAATAGTTTTTGTCACCGAACATAAATGATTTATCTTGTCTTGATTATAATCATTGTAGTATTTCTCATAAATTAGGTAACCATTCTTAATTATTAGAAAACTGTTGACTCCATTTAATCTAACATTAATTTCTTTGTCGAGTAAGTGAAGTTTTTCTGAATCAATACCTACAGATTCGGGAGATTCTAGCTTCCATTTAGTAGTTGGCCAATGCTCTCTCTTCTTTTCAATAATCATTAGTTTTTCCCTAATTATTCTTCTGAGAGTGTTAAAAAGGGGGCAATTACTGATTTCTCATTTTTGATTAGATCAAGAGGAGACCCCTCAGCAATTACATATCCCCCTTTTGGGCCACCTTCAGGTCCTAATTCAATAAGCCAATCGCAATATCGGAGTGTGTCTAAGTCATGCTCAATTACTATAACAGAATTTCCTTTATTTACTAATTCTCTTAATAATGATAACAATTTTGCTACATCATACATACTTAATCCAGAACTGGGCTCATCAAGAATGTAGAGAATATGTCCCTTTTTATTACGCCCCAATTCTTTAGCAATCTTTACCCTTTGAGATTCTCCACCACTTAAAGAGGAGGTTGGTTGTCCAAGAGTCAAATAACCCATTCCTATTCGCTCAAATATTGACATCATATTGAAAATTGACTTATTATCTTTGAAAAACATCTTACCTTCAGAAACGGACATATCCAACACATCAACTATATTCTTTCCTTTATATCTAATTTTTAAAATTTCCTCTTTAAATTTCTTTCCTTCACATACAGGACATATATAAGATACATATATACTTCCTAACCATACACGTTTAAATCCTGAACCTTTACATTCAAAACACGCTCCTATCGAATTGAAAGAAAAATGACCCATTCGATAACCATTTTTTTTTGAATCAGGTTGATTTACATATAACCTTCTAACTTTTTCCCAAGTTTTAGTATATGTTAATATATTTGAATTGCGATGTCTTCCAATTGGTTCTTGATATACTTCTAAGAATCCATCAAGATGGTGAACTCCTTCAAGGATAGATACTTTTTCGGATTTTTTACTTCTTTCTATTTGGTCCTTTTCATTAGGGCTCTTTGTTTTGTTATCTCCTTTTAGTTTTCTATGTCTAAAATAATTTTTTAATAAGGGTATTAGAGTATGAGCTATAAGGGAGCTCTTGCCACTTCCTGATACACCCGCAATCCCGACCATCATCCCTAAAGGAATCTTTACAGTGATATCTTTAAGGTTATATATATTAGCATTAAGAATTTTGAGTTTTTGGGTTGATTCAGTAATTTTAATAAACTCTTCTGGGGATTTTTTAGGAAATTTCAATTCTCCAGACAGGTATTTACCCGTAATCGATGTTTTTGACTTCAAAAGGCCTTGATAATCTCCTTGATATATAATTTCTCCGCCTTCCTTACCGGCAAGAGGCCCAAAGTCAATGATTTCATCTGATTCTTTAATGAATTTCTTATCATGCTCAATTATAAAAACGCTATTTCCTAAACTCTTTAATTTTTTTAGTCTAGTTAAAATATTACTCTTCTCGAGTTCATGGAGACCCATTGTGGGTTCGTCAAAAATGTAAGAAATTGAGTTAATTTTTGAATCTAAATGATTCATTAAAGAAAGTCTTTGTAATTCTCCAGCACTTAATGAAGGTATTTCTCGATACAATGTAAGGTAAGACAATCCGATTTTGAGAAGATGCTCTATTTTCTCAATTATCTTTTGCAAAATTGTTTTACCTACAGCAGAAATTTCGTTTTTCTTCCAGTCATGAAGAAAATTATTCAATTCAGCAATTGTCATAAATCCTAGATGTCCAATATGTTTTTGATTTAGAAAAGTTCTTCGAGCATCTTCCCCAATCCTATAACCATTACATTCTGGGCATTTCTTCACATCTACTAAATCTGCGCCTTTTTGTCCTAGGGTATGTCTGCGTTTAAGCATATCAACAATATTTAATCTGCTCTTTTGAGGTCTATCTGGATATATACCGTATAAAAAAATATCATGAATTTCTGTGGGAAGTTTATAATAAGGGGTATCTACTGAGAAATTATATATCTCTTCTGACCTTAATATTTTAGTTCTAAAAGTTGTTAATACCCCAGCATTTTGGATCACTTCACGAAGAGTCGTATGTTTGTTCGGAATAAGGAGATCCCATTTCAAATCAAGGATAAATCCCCTTCCTTTACAAGAAAGGCACATACCTTGGAATGAGTTAAACGAAAAAAAATAAGACTCTAATCTCTCTTCAGTATTACTACAATGTAGGCACTTATAATCAATATTTAAGAGATTACCACAATTAGAACATTCCATTAAACCTTCGTAAGAATATAATAAATGGAGATAATTTAAAATCTGAATTTTAGTACCAACGACTGACCGAGGATTATTCTGACGGATGATTTTCTGCTGTATTGCTATAGTGGGGCCAATCCCGATGATATCATCAAAATAATTTTGATCTGTAATAGGAGTTATCATACCAAGTGATTCTAAATATCGCTTTCTGCCTTCTTGAAAGATAATATCAAAAAATACAGTTGTTTTTCCTGAACCACTAACCCCGGTAGCAGTTACTAGTTTATTTTTAGGAATTGAAATGTCAATATTCTTTAAATTGTGAAGATAGGCATTATTTATTTTTATTGCATTCATTTTTTTCAAGCATTTTGAATAATTTTTTACTAAAAAATAATGTTTATTTTTTCATGAAATAAGCAAAAAATGTCTATTAGATTTTTGATTTTCAAGTAAAAATTGCTTCTAGTCGCTAATTCTATTTATAAAGTTTAATTTATATTATATAGTTAACATAAAAGAATCTTCAAGATTATTTGTATTAATCATTTACTTAAATAAGTGGTGTGTTTTTAATGGGATTTGGTAATGAATTTGACGAGGACTTAGAATTTGATGAAGATTTAGAAGAAGATTTAGATAACAAGGCAGATGAATCCTTATCGAATATTCCAGCTAGGGAAATAAATTCCAAAACACCTGTTAGGAGGGTAAATACCAAAGGGAAAAAGATATCCGTCTATTTTATGTCCACAATTGGTCCTGGAGAGAAAAAACAGAAATTACTTATTAATACTGGAAATCTTGTTGGAGATATTAAAGAAACAGTGTCAAACCTATTTGCTTTAGATCCAGCCGATTTCTATTTGTCAGCATTAGGAATCACAATGGATGATCAATCTACATTAAATAATTATGCCGTAGATGATGGAGACGATATACTTTTAATCCCAGCTAGTATTGCTGGTTAAATTATTAGAAACGTTGAAGCTTGTAGGTTTCAGATTTTTTTTTTATTGTTTTCTCCCTTTTCTTGAGGGAATTAGAGCAATTTCATCATCATCTTCAATATCATAATCTTTTATTTGGGAGTTCTGTCTTAGTAATATTCCCCCAGAAGACAATACAAAATCTTGTTGCTTGTAATCAAATATTACTCCGATTTTTTGTTTCACTACGCTAATTAACTCGGTTGTATCGAGAATTATGATTCTTGTTTTCTCACCCGGTTCGACTAATGATCTAATGTATACGCGTATTTGGTCTTCTAAATCAATAAGTTCTGCAGGTGGTGTATAAATTATCTCCCCATCAGTTGTGTCTCTATTTTTCAACATATTTTCTATTAACTCTTTTCTCTCACCATCATCAAAATATAACATTTCCCGTATAAACAATATCTTGTCCATTTTTGATAAGCTTAAAAGATTTATTTTGAATAATTCCTCTTCACTAAATACTGAAAAGATATACTTGTTGATTATTGGTATATGTTCATAAGAATCGTTGGACTCAACATATTCTTCCATCGAAGGCAATGCATCTATATAGTCTTCGATTAAATCAGTAAGCTCCATTTTGATAGCTTTTTGTTTTATTTGTAGTTTTTTACCTCTTACCCTCTTCTCCTGGTTGTCATTTGATTGTATCACTGTGTAAATGGTGCTAGATGATAAAACAGCGACACTACTAATTGTAAGAGCGAGAAAAAGAGTGGAATTATCAATCCCTAGAATAAAGAAAAGCATATAAGCTATAATAAAAATGATGTAAAGGGTTAAAACACCGTAAAACCTTTGTTTTTTCCTCATGATTTCTTAATAAATTATTTCTATGTTTTCTATATTTTTTCCTATATTTAAAGCCAATTGGAATGATTTTTCAGTTTTCATGACAATAAACCTGTAATTGATTTTTTAATTGAAGAATATTCATCTAAATCCAAACTGTAGACAATCCTATTATCTTCTTTTTCTATTTTTAAAAGTTTTAAATTTTCTAAAACAACTATATATTTTTTAATAGTATTATGATTTTTTTTTAAAGTGGATACTATTTTTGTAATTTTAAGAGGTTTATTTTCCTTTTTCATTAAGTTAATTATCTTTCGGACTATAGTCAATCTTAAATAATAGTGTAATTCATCAAATTTCGGGTTTGAATCAAACATATAGAAAATTCTGCGATTACCAATCTTTTTTGATCTTACAAATTGGAATTTCTCTAAGCATGATAAATGCCATAAAGCTTGATTACTTCCCGTATTTAAAGCCTTCATAATTTCATTAATGTTTGAGGGATTCTTTTTAATGAAATTATAGATTTCATTCCTCTTAGGGTTTTCAATGATATTATTTTTCATTAATTTAGTTCCAGGAATGATGATTCTTTTTTTTATGAGATTTTTGATAATTTGTTCTATTTATTTCGGTTTAAATCCGTTTTTTTTACCCGATAGCTTATGTATTCTATCATATCTATAATCGAGAAGAAGGTTTTTTTCTCTAAATATTCTTTAACTATTTTAAGAACAGTAGATTCTGAGTGATTGGGAGAGCTCATAAGCAAATCTTTAGAATACGTCGAAATTTTTGGTTTTTATTATTAAGTATTCTCTCTAAAACATTATTTTATACTTTATATGTATTAATAGGCATTCATTCAATTTATAGTATAATTTCTAAAGAAACTTATCCTATTACTTTTTGTTTTTTTGAGATCTGAAAATACTTCAAAATCATTCCAAACGATTATTTAATATCATTTTAACTCGGTTATATTAAAAAAGAAAAAATAATAATAAAAAAGAAGTGATATGAATGAGTTTTGAAGAATTTGATGAGGATTTAGAATTGGAAGAAGTACCAATGAAGTCAAAGACACCTGCATCTAAAAGTCCTTTAGCAGGAAAGAAGAAAAACCTATACTTTATTTCAACTATTGGTCCTGGTGAGAAGAAAGAGAAATTAACCGTAAATGACGGAAATTGCGTTGGAGATATTAAACAAACATTAGGAAATCTATACGGTCTTGATCCTAATGACTTTCATTTATCTAGTGGTGGAGTTACAATGGATGAAAACAGTACATTAAGAGACTATAATGTAAACGATGGCGACGATATTCTTATGATCCCTGCGAGTACAGCTGGGTAAACTTATATAATTTTCTTCATAAATAAATATGTAAAGGGCATTAAGCCCTTCAATTTTTTTATTTATTTTTATTTTTTTAATAAACAATAATGGTTATAATAATGGATAAGGATTCAGATTTTTTTGCAAATGGGTTATCAACAGAAGAGAAAGATTTGTATAACCGTCAGTTTCGTCTTGAGGGTTGGTCTCAGAAATTGGTAAAAAACTCAAGAGTATTAATAGCTGGTGTTGGGGGTTTAGGGTGTGAAATTGCAAAAAATTTAGCCATGCTTGGTATTGGTCATTTAGATCTTGTTGATTTAGATATCATTGAACATTCAAATTTGAATCGACAAATTCTTTTTGCTGGAGCGAAAATGGGAGAACCAAAAGCAATTGTAGCTGCTAGAAAATTAACAGAGATCAATCCTAACATTACGATTAAAGGATACCATACATCGTTAGAGCGATTAGATCCTGCATTATATCAGGCTGCTGATGTAGTTATAGGGGGGCTTGATTCGATGAATGCACGTTTAAATCTAAATGCTCAATGTGTAAGATTTAGAAAACCTTTAGTAGATGGGGGAGTTTCTGGCTATCATGGTCATGTGTACACAATTTTTCCTTATAAAAACGCTTGTTATGAATGCTACCCAGTTCCCGAAGTGGAGACTGATGAAATGGCTGCTTGCACAGTAGTTGGAGTGCCCCGAAAAAGGATTCATTGCGTTTTTAAAGGCCATCTAACATTTAGTGAAAAATTTGATAGAGATCCTAATCCAAAAGACATAAATGATGTTAAATTTATTCAAAAGGTTGCAAATGAATTGGTAAATAAACATAAGTTTTTACCTGAATATACGAAAGGTGATATTGTAAAAATAATAGATAGACACGATCCGGGAATAATAACCATAAATGCTGTTATTTCTGCTTTACAATCTCATGAAGTAGTAAAGATACTTCACTGGAACAAAGGTCACAAAAGAGTAGGTAAACCTATAAAAAGCTACTTGATTTTTAATGCAATAACAATGAAATTTTACCATATAGAAAAACCTAGAAACCTGAATTGCTCTCAATGTGGAAAAACAGTTCGAAGAGTTTCGATTAAATTGAATTCACGATCACCTTGCCTAAATATAATTAATGTGTTAGAGAGAAATGGGTTTAAATTAGATCCCGATTTAGAGCCTGTCATAACTTTATTGGATTTTAATGATATAATGATGGTAGATTTAGATAGGAATCCGATCGAAAATGGATTAAGGAATTATGAATTAATGACTGTAGCAGGCTTCCAAGAAGGGGAAATTTTTGTAACCCTAAAACTGACATAAAAATTTAATCAAAAATTATTTTAAAAAATATTAAACAAAATTTAATAAAATAAAATTTTCAATATAAAAATAGGGGAAAAAAAAAGGGGATAAAATTATGAGTATAAGAAGTAGTCGTATTTCACAGGATTTTGCGGGATTAAAAAAATTACTTAAAAAGGGTGTTATAGTTCAATTAAAGCCATTTAATCCTAAAAAGAAAAGTATTGATCATTTAGCTATTACAATTAAAGGTCCTAAAGGTACTGCGTATGCAGGTGGTCTTTATAGATTAGAAATGAGATTTCCTGCTCAGTATCCTAAACAACCTCCATTTGTAAGAATGCATACTCCAATTTGGCATCCAAATTTTTGGCCAAAACCGAGTGAATATAAGGGACAGAGAAATATTTGTTTAGAATTAGTGGATCCCTCTTTAATTGGGGGGAAAGGTGGATGGAGTCCATCTAAAACAGCAGGAACGGTTGTTCAAGCTATAATCGCGATGTTAAATACCAGAGGGAAATTCATCAATCCAACAGATGTGTTTAATAAAAAAGCTGCACTAGAGATGATAAAAAACCGAAAATTTTACGAGAAAAAGGTGAAAAATCTCTCTAAAAAATACGCAAACAAAAAATGGTGATTTAATTAATGCAAGGTGAGAATTTATCCAACAATTCAATCAAAGATGTAATAAAAAGGAAAATTAAGGAAAAAATAAAAGAGGAGCTATTAGAGGAGATAAGAGAAGAGCTTAAATTAGAGGAAGAAGAATTAACAGAAGAAATTTCTTCTATACTTACTAATAAGAACACTGCCAAACCAATTGTAAAACTTTCTAAAATTCCTACAACTAAAATCACAGAGAAAAAAAATGCAGGATCTGCATTAGAGGATGAAATTCAAAAAGAAATTTATATAACAATAAAACCTATCCTTAAAGTAGCTAGTCATGCGTTTAAATATGCTAATTCAAAGATTCCCAGTGAAGATTGGGTGGAAGTTATAGGCCTTCTTGCAGGAAAAATCGATAAAAAAGATATGCTT
>Ga0114923_10000542_pt1 | contig 29262 bp, 38 predicted proteins | sample SumtaG_FD_89578 | JGI IMG/M metagenome (GOLD analysis project Ga0114923, IMG submission 89578) | Deep subsurface microbial communities from Indian Ocean to uncover new lineages of life (NeLLi) - Sumatra_00157 metaG | ecosystem: Environmental > Aquatic > Marine > Oceanic > Sediment | place: near... | reverse complement strand
TAGGAGCCCGGCTCCAGTCCGTGATCCTTCAATTGCAAGTACGCGTTGTTGTCGTGGCTTCCGAGTGTCTCAAATTGATCTGCCCGCGGGCGTATACCCAATTCTTCAAACAGCTCCCGAGCTGCAGCCTGTTCGGGCGACTCACCTTCCTCAATACCGCCACCGGGAAACCGACGCTTGCCCAGGTTCTCCGGATATGCCGGATTGTTCAACTTCTCCAGCAAATGCTCGTCTCCGAATGGCAACACGACACGCACTCGCGCATCAGCCTTTTTTTTGAGCCGCTCCACACGGGGTACGACTTGCTCAACGATCTTCCGCCAGGCCGGGCGGGCATCCACGCCACGATCGTCGATGTAGACGTCGGCGATCAGCTTGTCACTCGCGTCCTCCGGCTGGTTCGGATTCTCGTTCACGTAGTCGTACGGGATGTCGTGCTCCTTCAACCAGGCCTTCACCTGCTTCACGTCCCCGCGGACGGTGTTGATGATGACCTGGTAGCCCTTCTTCCGGAAGATCTCCATGGCGTCCTTGGCGCCAGGCCGCGGCCCAGGAATCGAATCCGGGTCAAACTTCTCGTAGTGCGTGGCCAGCGTCCCGTCGAGGTCGACGCAGATGGTGCGTGCGCGGTCCGCGGCGAGCTTCGGCGCCTGCAGGGCACCGGGAGTCTGGTTCATGAAGTCAGGCGTCTTCCCGAACTGGTCTTTCAGCCGCATCGGCTCGGGCAGATCGGTCTGGGCGACCGCTCCCGCCACCGGCGTCGGGGATGGCGCGGGTGCCTTGGCAATCCCGCCCATGATCGTGCCGGCCGCCTGCGGCAGCGTCGGCACATTGCCCGGAGTCACGCCCTTGATCATGTCGATACCGCGGTCCATCCAGTCGCCCTGCCCGACACCACTCTGACCCTTGGCGCTCTGGCCCGTGGCCATGCCTCGCGACATCACTCCGGCCAGTCCCTGCATGTGCTGTCCGTGTATATCCTGGTAGTCGCCCCATGTACGCGCACCGGCTCTGTTCGCCACGCGATTCAGCATGGCTTCGCGGTTGACCAGACTGTTCGGATCGCTGCCCGGGAACTTCCGATACGCCGCGTCGATGAAACGGCCGTGATCGATCCGACTCTGCGACATACGGATGGACGAGGCCAGCTCGGGAGTCATGTGCTTGTCCCAGGCGCCGCGGCTGTGCAGCATCGACATCGCCGTCGAGCGATCGCTACCCGACTGGGCCATCATCTCCGCCCAGGTGGATGGGTTCAAATCCTGCACAAACCCGTTTTGGGCCTGCTCCAGGTACTTCATGGCCGGGGTACCGGCCACAATGGCCCCAGCAGCCGCTGCTGCGGCCGTGGCTGCGACCATTTGCCCCACAGTGCTCTTCTTGCCCTGTTCCGTCAACTTGCGATTCTGGGCCTCCAGGGTGGCCATACTCTGCGTGCCGCGCTGCTTCCCAGCAATCAACTGGCCCATGACACCGCCAGAACGCCGGATGGCCGTACCGCGGCGAATCTCGCCCTCCACGAACGCCAACGACTTGTCTGGGTACATCATACGCTGCTGCCGGACGTAGTCGAACATCCCGGGAATATCCTCGGTGTCGAACCCACGCGGCCCCATCTCATCGCGCACTGCAGACATCACGCCGGTGAGCGCCGGCAACTCATCCATCAGGTCGGCATCCTTCATGGCACGGCCAACATACCCCTCCTTGGCGGCGAGTCCGTAGATGTCGCCCAGTTCGCGTAACGAGAATCCGCGAAGCTTGGCCGGATCGGCGAGCATTTCCTGCGAGATGCTGTCTGCCAGCTTTGTCGCCTCCTGGACAGTCATGTCCTGGTGACGGTGCGCGCTCATGATGGCGGCAACCAACGACGCCTGCGAGCCCTGGCTGCCGTGCATCGCATCAAAGAATTCCGGGTCATACGCCATCAAGTACGGCGCCACGCCGGCGTACATCTGATTCAGCGATTTGATCTGCTCGGGCGTACGTTCTCCGAAATTCTGTCCGAGCATCGTGTATAGGCCCTTGAGGACCTTCATCGGCTCCGGGTCTCCGGCCGCGGCCTGCTGAATCGCCCGCTTGCGGTTTTCGTTGAATTCCTGCTCTTCTTCCCAATCCAACATGTTGCCACGGCCACGCCACGGCCCCGGGCGCAACCCCTGCGCACGCATGAAATCATGCACGACCGGAGTACCGACCATCTTCATCACGTCTTGTAACGAGGCTGCCTTGTACATGACTGCTCTTGCCAAACGAGGAAAATCAAGCGAAAATCAAAGGATGCTCGAGGCAAATGTGCCGCGACGTCGCTTATGTCAGTGTCAATTACCCGTCAAATAGCGAACAGATGACGATGTAACATCAGGCAACACAACGAGTTCCGCCAGCGTGACAAACGCAGGTTTAACCTCGCTTACGTTACCACAAGGGTGCACATCAAGCGTGAAGCCTTTCCGATCGGGTTCGTGGAAGCTCGCTAGCACCGAGCTTCACAGCAAAGGCATTCTCAAACGCCTTGGGAATATCGCGCTCTTCGAAGCGGCCATGCTGGCCGCGCGGCTGGTCAGGTGTTATAAATCGGACCGCCGTGCGCTCCTGCAGAAATAGGATCCCGGGCTCTTGTCCGGATTCGTCCGGATTATGTCCGGATCCCGCCGCCTTCTTCATCTTGAACGTCTGCGTCGAGATCGGTCGCTTCTGGCTTCCATCCTTGAGCCACTCCTTGAACTGCTGCATCGTCACCGGTGTGATCTTGCCCAACCCCTTCCATGTCTTCTGGTAGTTCGCCTTGTACGCATCCTTGGCGCTTGAGAGCGTCAGGAATCCCAACAGACATTTGTGCTCGTCGAACTTCTTGGTAGCAGGATCGATCTGATCGACCACGTACACCAGTTCGGCCTCGGGATTGGGTCCGAGGAATACGTCCACATGATCCCCATCCAGGTCCTCCGACTTGCGGATATACCCGTAGTGGTTCGCCATCTCGATGGACCACTTCTTGCCCTCCTTATCGGTGCCCGAACGTACGGCGCCCTTGGGCGTCTCGATCGTGATCTGCAGGCCATGCATGTTCACATGACCCTTCCGATAATTGCCGGCCTCGGCTTGTGCCGCGGAGACCGGGTCGACAGCCCGGCGTGCCGCTCTCGCGATCGCCTGGGCTACCGTGACCTCGCCGTGTTTCACGTGCCCAAGCACGCAAGCACTGAAATGGTCAACAGGACCAGCAGTATTGTCTGGGACCACTCGTAGATCCGTAGACGCGTTCGCATCGCACCCAGTTGGTGACCCAGATCCTTCACCTGGAGCCGCAGCACCTTTAACTCTTCCGCATCCTGCTCCTGCACTCGCTCCTGCAGGAGCACGGGAGCCATCTTGATCGCTACCATGATCGCAAGCCGCGGATTTTCCCGCTCCAGCGTCTGGAACAGTGTTGTCCAAAACTGCTTGTCCTTCGTCAGATACAGGGAGGCGAGCCTGGTAGCTTCCTCCTTCATCTCGTAGTGTGTCATTCCCATGGCGTACCCCCTTGAAAAGGTCCAACACGGAACTCGCCTTCAGCAAATGCACGCCAGGACGGTCATCCAGCACGAACGCTCCGACACGGTTCAACGGTTTCCCGTCGGACTTGCTGACTTCATTTGATCCTAACACGTTCTTACGGCGAACAGCAAACGTGATGTGGAATTGGTACTTGCCGTCCTTCGGAATTGCCGAGAGTCCGTAGGTCTTTCGGAGCTTCTCGAGTTCCGGGCTACGCACATTGACGACCCAGCACTTCGACATCTCGGGCCAGCCGGCCGGCGCGAAGGACTCCACTTTTCCCAATAGATAAGAAAAATCGCGGCCCCGTTCAGTCACTTTCATGGCCCCGCCGATGCTGTCCAGTTCTTCTGGACGCATGACGGAGATGTGAGCCTGGTATCGGCTCGTAGTGTCACTGGTAGGCATCTCGATCCCTGGTTCGTCCAGAGCATCGAACAGCCCACGGCCGACGGCATTGGGTACCTCAAGCATGAGCCAGCCAGTTCGCGAGAGCACAAGTCGCCCTCGCATATTCGGCGTGGCTGCTGCCTTGAACAGATCTAGGACAGCGACAGTTGGCATTAGAATTGCTTCCGCTGCTGCTGGATAGGCGCCGGCTCGAGGATGTCCGGCTCCTGTGTGACAACGATTGGTCCTACTTTCTCCGCTAGGTCAATATGCGCCAGGAAGTATTTGTAGCCGTCTTGAATGCCCGAGACCCGCACACTCACATGTTTGACGTGCCCGCACTTGGTCATGGCGTAACAATCGAAGCGTCTGACAGCTCCGGCTTGCAGCTCTGCGGCGATGTTGTCGTCAGACAACGCCTCCGTGTGCCTGGTACGTGCGGCATCATTCGGCATCAGGAACGTGATGTTGGTTCCGACTACATCATCCTCTGTCCATCCGAACAACTGCTCAGCTCCCACATTCCACGCGATGACGTAGCCCTCTCGATCACACACAACGATGCCACCGGGAGAGCCGTCAACGACGTCCCGCCACATCATCGCACGCTGATGGGCCTCCTGGTAATCGTTCCTGGCTTGCGTAATCAACGTGCCGAAGCCGACAGCCATCGCTAGCATCCCGACCACAAAAATCCACGACACACCCCGCCGTTGCTTACTATTCATCGTCAGATCCCTCCGGCTCATGCGGCTCGCCAGACCTGGGTTCTACTGTGATATTCAACTTCCCTCCGAGGAGCATCTTGATCATGTCCAACACGTTGGCACCACCGATGCCGGCCAACCCGCTGATCGCCAGCAAGAACGGAATGTTGCCCTTGCCGTCGAAGTAATTGTACCACGCCAGTGCCACAATGAGCCCACACAGGCCGCTGTAAAGAAAGGCGCCGAACAAGACACGTACAGACAGCTCGGATTTCGATCGCAGCTTGGACGCAATCCCGCCGAAAGAGGCGATCGCGAAGGCGGATAGGAAGATCCAGATGGGATCGGACGGTGTACGTAACGGCATGTGACGGCCTCCGTGCCGAAAACTGGATGTTGTGCGTTCATTGGAGCTTCCGACAACCCCCTTCCAGCATCCCCACGGCCTTACGGCCGGCTGGAAGATCCGAATTCATATTTCGCAACATGAATCTCATGGCGGCACTGAAGCCACGTCCGCCACTCCGCCTACCGCGCCTCAGCAAAATCTATGGCACGGATGCCCAGGTAAGCCCCTCCATCCATGTTGGAAATCCTTACCTTCCTGACCAGCCAGTGACTTGGCTAAGTCATCGGAAGCCCAATGAACAGCTACACAGGCAGCGCGTGTCTGCCGTCATTTATACAGCATTACTGGCAGTCATGAAATGGCTTTCAGCGAACGCCATCATAGCTATCACGCACAGAATGCCTCTTCTGTCCGGCCCTATGACGTCGAGTCTTGCAATTTCACGAGCTCATCCAGCGCGCTACCTGTGATCGACAACTTGGCGACGGCTAACCGATTTGCAGATGTACGCCGCTCCCGGGCCTCCTCGCGGAGCGCCGTATGTAGCGAAGCGGGCATCCGCACGGTCATCACGCGAACAGCGTCTCCCTGCCCGTTGGCCGAAGCCCCAGGCAGCTTATGGATGATCTGATCAATCGCGTCTGGTTTAGCCATCGGTTTTCTCCCTTAAAACTGGGTCTGTGCTACTGCGCAAGTGCGTTGAACACGATCCCGCAAACATCATCATGGATCGCCTCGACGGTTCGCTCATGCTTATCATCGAAACAGTTTATCACATGCCAATTGGCGTGGATATGCGCAAGCTTGATGTAGACATTGCGCACCTGCGCCATGTAGAGCAACCCATCCTGATGGATGTCGTACTCGTCGTCTCTCGTGTGGGTACGGCGGTACGATTGCATCGCCGTCAGGTCGAGATAAATCACCAGATCGGGCTTCGGCAGCCGCAGAATCTCGTACTCGACCATCTCGATGTCGCTGGCCAGTACCTCCCACTTGCCATTGTCCGGCTCGTAGATTTTGGCACATTGGTGCGCGACATTGGAATGTACGTAGCGATCGCAGATGACATGGTCACCCGCGTCGATCGCGTCGACCAGCGTACGCCGGCACTCAAAGCGATCCAGGGAGTACGGCAGCGAGGCCAAGAACGGGTGGTTCTCGTACAGCGCTCCCATCTCACCCTTCAAGTAACGCTTGATGACAGGGCCCATGTTGGTCCTATCGTAAGCGGGAAAATCCATCAGGTGCACGCGCGTAGTGCGAGCACGGACCTTCTTGAAATGGGCCCACATGGCTTGCTGTAACTGGTGCGCCTGTGTCGCTTTCCCAGATCCATCAACACCTTCAAACGCAATGAGCATCTACCGACTCCTCTTCATCAAGCAACGAAACAGGAACATTGATCAGTGTCATGCCGTCCACGTCGATGTCGATGTGGACGATGCCGTAGTCAGACGGCGGGAGACACGCCGGAGTGACAGGCTCGATGAACTCGCCGGCCGTATAGCCGACCGTTGACATCGTACCGTCCTCCAGTATGACAGCTACCTCACAGTTGTATTTGATGCGGAATCGCATTGTTCCTCCTCCTCTTCCTCCAGCATTTCGAGACTGCTTGTCCAGTTGACAGCTTGCAGTGCCATCGTGCCGCGGAAGACACGAATGAGGTTTATACAGCCCGGATCTTGTTCCAATTCCCGGGCTCTGTGCAACGGTAATGACTGTAACCCAATCAAGACCGCACGAATGGTCTGCTTGTGCGCAACCACCAACACGCGCCCCTTAGGGTATAGTCGGCTGATCTTGCTCAACATCAACGTCGCCCTCCGGCAAACCTCGGAGAGATTCTCTCCTTCTGGATATCGGTAGGTTCCTGGATCACGCAAGAAACGATCAAAGCGATCGTTCGAATCTTGCCTGATCTCGTCGTATGTCCGGCCCTCCCAGCTGCCCATATCGGCTTCCAGGAACGACTGGCAGAATGTCAACGGCGTATCACGCTCGCCGATGATCACCTGCGCCGTGCGCACCGCGCGCGACAGTGGACTGCAGTACGCTGCCGACAACTGCTTGTCGGCGAAATACCTAGCCAACTGCTGCGCATGCTCCTCTCCAACCTCTGAGAGCCCCATGCCCAGCTTCTGACCCAACAGCACCGGATAGTTCGCAGCATCGTTACGCGTGGCGCAATGTCGAACCAAGTAAATCAGCCCGGAGCTTTCTTCCATTGGAACCTCCTTCTATCACAGCCTTCACTTCTTTGCTGACCATATCAGACGCCCACTCGACGTCTGTGCGTTTGACCAGCTCAGAACTGAAGATCACATGACTAGCGTGTGCCTCAAGCACCTCCGTGACGCCAGCCAATTCTTTGTCTTCCTCACGCAACACTTCCTGGTAATTGCGTGCCCCGCGTTGAGCAAACACGAGCATCGGGATCTTTCGACTGATCCGCCGCACGTGTGTAATGTCTTGAAATTCGATGACGACGCCGTCAGCTCCGACCTCCAATACCTGTCTGGCCGTCTGCTGTACGTGCCCGCGACGTTTCACGCGCAACTGCAAGTCGTCAACCAACTCCGCGTTGTCCAGCCCACCGGTCAACATGCTGACCAGGATGAGCGGACGTCGCACTCTGTACGTGATCGCGCGGCTGGCCTCCGCCGCCTCAAGTGCCACCTTGATGATGCGCGGCCCAGCCATCGCATGCACTGTCACACCGTGTACACCCATCTTGGCGGCCTCGGTGACACAGCTCCAAACTTCCTCTGGTGTACCCATCAGCCGTAAGTCCAAGACAACGTCTTGAATGCCCAGCTCAAAAAAGCACCGTACGCCCGGAGGGCCGTGTGCTATGAAGAAGCCGGGCCCCAGGGCCAGCGACCGCGTGCAGCCTCGCATGTCGCGGGCTACAGCGATCGCCGTGTCGAGCGCAGGTGTGTTGAGCCACAGACACACGGGGTGTCGAAGTAATTGCTTGGGTTTCGCCAATTTACCCCTCCCTGGTTTCCAGATTCGTTACTAAGGATCAATTGCTCTGATCGGACTACGCGGCGGCATCGCACCCTTGTCATCGGCCATCGTCGTCAAGTTTGCGTCGACGCTACTCTCGTGGGCCGACAGCGCCTTGTCGAGCTTCGCGATCCACGCCTTGGCGAGGTCCTCGGTCGCGAACAACTCCAAAACGGCCTTCATCAACACTACCGCGTATCCGGACAAGTGCCCGCGCTCTCCCTCGAAATACGGACGCATGGCCACGTCCATCAGTTCGGCGGCATCCGGATCCCACGTATCCATGTGTTGGCGCATGTGGATGAAATGGCGCACGAAATCTTCGTCGACCTCCACCATCTCCAGTAATGCGTCAGCCGTCTCCCTGTTACCCACGGCATCGTAGAATTGCTCTGCCAGCGACAACACTTTGCCGATCGTCTCCTCAACTACCCTGTCAGTTTCCTCGGGGCTGGCGGTCATGGCAGCATCCTCACGCGCAGCCGACTGCTGAGCCGCAACACGCATGGCGAAGTCCTCATCACGATCACCGGTGCCTGCGACCGCTTCCTCCGACGGACCGACGTTGGCCTCGTCCAGCGACTCCACGACGATCGGATGCAGCAACTCCTTCACCGACCGTGGCGCCATCCTGGTATTACTCTCGTCGATCTCCAGATCGTGCAACTCGGCCGCGACTTCCATCGCCGCGTCTTCGATGCGATTGAGTAACTCATCCGGCGGCCATTGCCCGGAGTCATCCGCAAAAACACGGCGGGTCACCGCTGCATCGCAGTCGAATATCTCCGCATGCGTAATCTGGCCAGCATCGGCTCCGGAGTGGCTTTCGATAAACTGCACCGAGATATCCGCGTTGGGCGAATCGCTGGCGTCTCCACCATCGAAGTCTTCCCAACCGGAGATTTCGAAGTTCTCCAGCGCGGCCACGCCCGCAGCGATCTGCCTACGGCGGCGATCAACCATCTTGCGACGCAGGTCGCCCATTGCTCCGGCACGGATTGGGCCGTCCGCGAAGCCGGTGAACTCCACGCCCCGCTGGCCCAGGTAGCCCATGACGAAGCTCATCTGATCCGGCTGGTTTCCCTCACCCGGCACTGTAACGAGCCGGTCCCAGACCCACTGGTCACGGGTGTAGAATGGTCCTAATTTCTTCAAACTAGTCATCGATCTCTCCCTTCAGCAACTTGATAATCCACTCGAGATTGACAGCGGTTACAGTCATCGTGTTGGTGCGGAAGTTCATAGTGAGCTCACCAACGTCGTAAGCTCGCTTGAACGAATGTTGATATCTTGATCGCTTGGCGCCGCGCCCCTGCTCCATGATCGCATGGACGCGGGTAGCGTTCACGCCAGCGTGGAGTAGAGAAGCGGCGACCGTAATGACCACCGCATCAAACAATGGGAACCTGCGAGCATTGCCTCGCCCCTGCTGCTCAAGACGAAGCCCCGGGATCAACTCGTGGTCGATCACGTACCGGAGCTGCCGCGTGGGCAGGTCGGTGGCCTCGGCAATGTCAGTCAGAGTCATTTTGTTCACAGGAACATTTTTCATCGGTCGGACCTTTGCGCCACGCGCGGATGCCGCGGATGGCTTGTACTATCATGGCTGCATTCAATAATAGCAGACCCCACTGGGAAGTGGAAGTCAAGTAGTAGAACCAAAACACCTGGTTTAGCAGGGTCAGCACCCAAGCCCACCAGATCTTCTTGATCGTGAGTTCCATGCAAATGATGGTGATGATAGCGAGAATCCAGCTCATAACCCCTCCTCAGGGTGTATATCAGGATGGGTGTAACCGTAATCTACAACAGCGCCGTTGCGGCTGAAGGTATGGACATGCACGTACCCAGCAGCCTCCAACTGCTCAGTGGCCGGCACGAAACCCTTGCGCACGCGCGGTTTATTGACCTCCATGATCACGCACCGAAAACGGTACGCATCAAAATCAAAACTATGCAAAACCTCAGCCTCGCTGCCTTCAACATCCAGGCTGAGATAATCCATAACGGCGGGAGCGTTTGCTTCGAGCAGAATGTCCGTGAGTGTTCTCTGCGGAATGTTCGACTCCAACGCCCGCTTGCGCTTCTTTTTCCATCCAACCCACGCAGCACGGCTACAAGTTGACTGCAGCTCCATACTGGTTGTCCCGCTGCTCTCAGCGCCACAGAACGCCCGAAACGTGTGACATTTACGGTTTACTCGCAATTTCTTGAAAGCGCGCTGCGTCGGCTCGATACAGACACCCTGCCAGCCAAGCTCGCGCTCAAAATGCAACGTGTGACTGTTGAGCCCATCGTAAGCTCCGAGCTCTACAAAAAAGCCACAGTAGCCAACCGGAGGCTGCAGCGTCTGTAAAACCCACTCAACATGCTCAGTCATTTGATCCCTCTTGGTTGCGAATACGAATGCCACGGGCAGGGCGTAGCTCTTCCTGCGTGGGCGGTGTCGATGGTCTGTACGGCGCCGGCTGATCCATGTGCGGACCGTAGTGCAACGGGTTCGGTCTGTCATAACCGCACGACTGCCCGACAATAGCGCCGCAGGTCATCATGGGGTCCATAGCGATGGCTGAGGTCAAACCCTCGATCTGCACCTGAATCGGAACGACTTGGAAGCCGTCAGCGGTGAAGACGATGTCGTACGGAAGATGCCCAGCACTGAACTCCGCCAAACACACTCTACTACTGTCACCAGCCATATGTATGGCGCGAACCATGCCGTATGAGATCGCATCTCTGGACAACAGCTCCGCCCTCAAAATAGCAGCACGCCGATCGGGAAAAATCTCACCACTGAGACATTCCCAAGAACCGTCCTGATACCGATTTTCTAGAAAGCAATGTGGCATGAAACAAAGGACGGCCCGGTCGCCCGGGCCGCCCCTCCTTGAGCGGCGACTATGCCTCGGGAGCTGTGCCCGCAGGTGCCTCTTCGATATCAGGCGGATCGCCGCCTTCCGCAGGTGGCTCTGCCGGCGGTGGATCACCGTCGTCCGGCAGCGGATCACCCGTCGGAATCTCCTCCTCGACGGTATCCGGTGCGACACGGAGTTCCGGCGTCTCTTCGACAACCGTCACCTGCGGATCGCTGCCTGGCGGCACGATCGAACCCTCTCCGATCTCCCCCAGCGTCTCGTCGTGCTCAGGCTCTGCGTCAGGCTCCGGCGTCTCCGGCGTCTCCGGCAGATCCTCTTCCCCGACCATCACCATACTGTGCCCAAACTCGCCTGGACGTGATGGCGGCTGCGTGTCCGCGGCCTTGAACGCAAACTCGCTCGGAGGCGAGACGTTGTCAGCGTCGTCAACGTGTACCAGCGACAGCGCCACCAGCGAATCCTCGGGTACCTTGATGGTGAATTCAGGTTGATCGAGATCACTTTCGATCTTCCCGGATTCCTCGCGGCCATCCGCCGTTGTCATCCCCACCGTGAGGATTCGTTTCACAATGTCCGCATTCTCCGGCGTCTCTGGGATCGCAGGATACTGGAACTTGTACACACACAATTGTTGGGCCATGCCCGTCTCCTTCAAACAAATAGGTCCAGGCTGGTCTGGCGGTGTATTGTCCTCCCAAGGCCAATGCCAACTATGCCAAAACAGCCAACGAATGAAAAACATGAATCGCGTCATTTTGCGACTCTCCATACTAGCCGAGACGTTACACGCCCTTTTTCTGCCGTGTGCTCGGGTAACCAAGAGCGTGCTCCAGACAAATCTGAGACCACGACTCGAACAGTGGGCCGGTATACTCATTTCCGGCGGTTTTCGCAGCGGCAGCGTCCCGCATGTAACCACGATGATCTTCAACCAACTGCGGCTTCGTGAAGAACGCGAAGTCGAGCATGTCATCCTCATTCTCATGACAATTCACGGGCATCGGGAGCATCAACTGATGAACAACCCCAAGATGCACTTTGCCCACGTCGGTACTGTCATCGTTGATCAGCCCGACAATTGGCAGCGGGAATCCCGACTCCGGGAGATTCTCGAACTCCAGCTCCTCGCAGAGCTCTCGCGATACCGCCTTCAAATAGCGCTCGCCAACGAAGGACGGCACATTCGTGACGGCCGGCAGCGACTCCTCCACAGCGTCTTCCGCCGGGTTGATGGGCCCGCCGATACCGATGCTGCGTTTGCAGTGCAGACGGTCCTCACCCTGCCCGACACCACGATAATAGGCGGCCACACGACCGCCGCGACAGACCATGACGTACGGGATCAGCTGCTTCCACTCGTGGTCAGCTTCAGCCGCCTTCCGGTCGAAGAAGAACTGAAAAAGCGGGTCAAACAAAAACGAGTACTTATCCAAAGCCTCCGCGGTAGCACAAGCGTGAAAACCGTCGAAGTGTCCGCACTCATGGAAGTGTTCGGTTGACACACATAACACTTGTTCCAACATGAAAAGTTCCTCCTGGTTGAAGTGATAGAATGATAGCAACATTGCCCAAGCGGGTCAACCCCGTGGGGAAACTATCCTAAGCATTCAGCGAGAATCGCTGAGATGAAGACTTCCAGCTGGTAACGGCTGGCAATTTATAATGCCGCATCGCTGGGACTACTTAACAGGAAGTCCGCGCTTTTCGAGCTCGGTGTTGATGTGCCTGAGCAGTTCCGTCACACGGTGCGAGTAGGTGAACCTCTCGCCGCACCGCTTGAAGCCGAGCCGTCGAACTTTCTCGCGGGCATCGTCATCCCGCAGACAAACGCCGATCCTGTGCCCCAATTGATCAAAATCACCGCGTTTGTACGACACATAGTGCATCCCGTCCGTGAACTCCGTGCTCAGCCCATCCACGCGCGGATGCATGAAGAAACCGCCGCGACCAATGATCTCGTAGATGCGGTTGCTCCAGTAGTTCTTGGACGGGTAGCTGTCACCAATGATGATCTTGGCTTGCGCCATCGCCTTGTTCAGGTTCAAACCACGCACCGTGCGATGTCTGACAAACTGCGTCCCGTACGTGTTCTTCAACCAGCGTAGCAACCGTAGCCGCGACGTGTGCCCGCCCTGGCTGCCTACGAACGCAACATCATGCTTGTAGTTGGGCGGGTACAGGACGTGCTCAGGTTTGTGGATGCCCTGCCGCAGCAACCTGTGGTTGCTCCCGTGCTTGCGGAAAGCCGCGTCATGCCCGCCATCAGTCGTCAGGAGCAGATCAGCTTTGAATTGTGGCGGCCGTTGCGTGCGATACCCGAAGAACAGGTCCCACTGCCAGCACACCGTCAGGATCTTCTGCTCCTTGCACCACGGCAGTAGTTCGCGAATACACGGCACAGACGCCTTACTGAACAGCACCACGTCGATGTTGTGGATCCTCACAAGATCCTGGGCCGTTGACAGCCGCTTGAGCGTGTTGTGCGCTCGCTGCTGCACAAACACACCCTGGTCACGCAACGCCCAGGTTACGTAGTTCTCGGTGCTGTACGGCCGCTCAAACTTGCCGACATATAGAATTCGCACTAAGTGCCCTCCGCCAATATCCTTTGCTTGATCTCCGTCGACGACACCGAGTTCGTATACGGAATCGTGACGATGCGCCCACCGCGCATCACCATCCACTCCTCCGCCGCGGTATGCCGCGGGTCATCGCCCCACGTCGAACCTACGGCCAAAATGTCCGGACGAAATTTGTTCAGGTGTGCGAGGAAGTCCAACTTGGAATATGCGACCGCCATACCCACGCACTCGAGTGCGTTCAACATCTCGAGTCTGTCCTTCAACGAGATGACCGGAGGATGGCCTTTGTCCTCAGTCACCACAGCATCGGTAGGCACACCCACGATCAACACGGAGCCCACCGACGCGGCGAGCTGCAAAGCACGTACATGCCCTACGTGGAGCAAATCCCACACACCTGGATAGTAGACTAACATTCGTACACCTGCACCTTACGGTGCTTCTTGATCTCTTGCAGCCCCTTCACGTTGGCCGTAGCCTGGAACTCCTTCAGCAGCTTGAAACGCCGTTCCAGCTCTCTGGAGTCGAATCGAAGCAGTTCGAAGACAATCAGATGTTTCGGCTCGAACAACTTCACGTACATCTCGATGAACAATACCCTGGCGTTGGGCTTCACCGCATAGTCGATGATATTCCCGAACACGATCGTCCCGAACTTCGCCTTGAGGCCCCAAGCCGCCGGATCCTCGAACCGCCCGCAATGGAAGCCTTTACACGGCATAAGCCTCCGCGCGGCGTCTACGGCCGGTACAGAGCCCTCCACACCGCAATACGGCGTCGTCACATGCTCTCCCAGCCAGCCACGACCACATCCGACATCCAAACACGGATCGCCGAACTGGTTGATCCATGAAGCGATTGGCTTCAAGAACGCCTGGTGGAACTCAGGTGAGGCATGATAAGCGTAATAATCCTCCGGCCCGTACATCTCATCCAACCTACTCTGCGGAGTGTCCCGTAAGAGAAGCGAGGAATTTGTCATCGATCTCATTGTCCTTTCGGAAATTGTCTACGCGTGTGCGTGACAGCGAGTCCTCCCGCGGAGTCTTCCAGTCATCGTACTCCAGCTTCAGGTACTCCTCGATGTCCCGCGGCACCTGCACTGTCTCGCCGAACCACTCGACTAACTTGTACGGCGGCTCCAGTATTGCGCCCTCATGCACCACCGAGTATGGCAGGTACGTGCTGGTGCAGAATCGCTTGTCCTTCCACGGGATGTAGCTGACGAAGTCAATCTTTACAGATTTCCGCACGGCATTCAACACGCGGGGCCGCGTGAACGGCCGATTGACTGTCCTGATCTCGAAATGCTGGTCCACCATGATCCGGCAGATCTTATGCACGTCCTTCGCGAAGTTCTCGTAGAGCATCCCGAAGTCGATGTCGCGATCCTTCGGTGCAAAGCCACCATCGCGGTAAGCTCCGAGCGCCGTGCCCTGGATCAGGAAGAACTCGATGTCGGCGGCCTGCAGCGCTTGCACGATCGGCACGATAAACTGCTGGGCGTGCCCGTGATCCATGGTGTCGTATCCAGTCCGCATCTTCCTGGCCGCTTCGTGCTTGTCTCGCGGCACTGGCGGCCCGGTCTTCTTCGGCTTCGGCTTGGGCTTGGGCCTGGTTCTCCGCGTAACCAGCACGCGGCGCATTCCCTTTTTCATACCAACTCCAATCTTAGGGGAAATTGTCCTTCATGAACGCACCGAACCCTTCGGCATCGCGTTCCTTGTTCCAAAGCACCTCGCGTAGCCGGTCTGCCGCAGCCTCGCCGATACGGCGCTGAAACGCACGATCTTCAAACCGCTTCGTGCATACCACGATCTGGGCATGCATATCGGCCATCCGCTTGGTCATGTCCTTGTCGTTGCTGTCATGCAGAAACAGGCACGTCTTCTCGTCCTCATACAAATCGGTGTACTGCGTCCTCTCCACGAAGTTGGACGAGAGCACCACGGGACATTTACCGCCATCGCCTGATACAGCGAGAAGCCAGGACAATCGCGCGACTTGATGTGGACATAGCACGTAGCGGAACTCAGGTACTGTGGCACCTTCGCATACGGAATCATGCCACGCTTGGTGTGTCCTCCGTACATCCGCACCACGCCGCTCTTGGCCACCAACGCCGCAAGGCCGCCGTAACCCCAGTTATGCACGTTGGTCACCAAACAGATCGGCGGATGTTGCTTCTCGGTACGAGGCACCTCGAACATCGGCCGGTCCGCAAGCGGGATGTAGCAGACGTACCGTGGTCCGGACACCGCAGGATCATTCATGTCCTTACACGACCCCACGTACGGCGCCGGCGACGCCAACTTGAAATGCTTGTAGGTAGGCGGATTCGCCGAAGGCTGGCCACCGTTGATGTCGAACCAAAGAACCCGATCCTTCAAGTGCGGCCACGATTTGCGCACCTTAGCGACACTGAAGTGTTTAATCACCACAAGCAGATCAGCATTCATGAACTGCTTCCACGTAGCTTCCGGCAGTCGCTTTTTCACGTTTTGCCGGCAATGCGTCATCATCGTCTTCAGCGCTTTCTTTGGCAGCCGAAAGACGCGATAGCCCACCGATTCCAGCATGTGCTTCAGCGAGTCTTCGCACGGATTGTGCGGGACATGAATGATTGCCGTTTTCATTTTTTGACCTTTTTCATATTGAAAGTTGCGAGCTTTTCGTTATGCGTGGCCGGTTTGCCGAGTTTCTTCAAGCATGCACGTTTGACGTGCTGACCGCCACCGCCACTCGATACATCGTGTGCCGCAATGATGGTCGGATTGCACGCCATCGCTTTATCACACTGCGCCTTGGTACCCACGAACGAATGATCGCCGTCCAAGTAGCAGAAGCCGCACGGGCGAGGCTCCCAATCCTCAACGTGCATTTTGAACAACGTGATGTTGTCAAACGGCTCCGTGTTTTTGCGCCACTTCGCCTCCGCGATATCCCCTTTGTAATCTTTCTTCGCGAAGCCGGCGAACGGGTCGACGCAGTACATCGGGCGCTCAAGGTGCGCCAATAGAACCGTACTGCGACCCCAGTAAACGCCGATCTCCAAGATCGGGCCCTCGGTGCGGTTCGCCGCCTGCCACAGCGCCCAGCCCTCCTTCTCGGACAGCCAGCCGCCAGGCAACGTCGCGAAAATTTCCTCGAACCGGAGACGGTCTGCACTTTTAACCATGGCTATGGGCCTTTACGTACGAGTGAATTGAATGCGGCGATATGCTTCGGCCAGCTCAGCGACTCTGCCCAGTCGCGGGCTGCACGGCTCTCCTGCGAAATATCCGTGTTGAGCAGCTTCTTGCAGATAGCTACCAACGCCTTGGGATCGCAAGCGTGCCAATCAACCAGTCTACCAACACTCTTGCGTGTTGTCGTGGACGGAATCCTGGCGATGGCCGGATTTTCGTTCCACGGCGCCCCGTCCGTCGTGATTACTGGCAGTCCCGAGGACATGGCCTCCATGGGCTCGAGCCCCAGCCCGTCGACGGTATGTGGGGCGATCAGCACGTCACCGACGCCGTACAAGTCCGTGTTCTTCGCCGGAGCCGGCATAAGCACGGTCCCGGCCGGCCAGTCGTACGCTTTCTTGCTGTACACGAGCAGCGGCATCTCCGGCCACAGTTTCTTCGCCGCGAGCATCACGCTGGCCCCTTTACGGCCATGCCAGCCACCGCCTGCGTTGATGAACACGAACTGCTCGCAGCGCGGTCGCTGCCGGTACGGAAACTTGTCTGCGTCCACCGGCCACGGGAAGTACACGCAGTTCAACCTGTCCTTCTTCAACGCATCGTAGCACTGCTTGGTCGGACAGATGTACAGATCGACCCTGGGCGTCCAACTACGCCGTGCCGGCTGCAGCCACTCCATCATCGGCACACAGACGAGACGCTTCCCCAGTGAGTGGGCCAGATTCGGCAATCCCCTGTAGAACGGCGACTCCACGAACAAGATCGTGTCCATCTTCGACACGAAGCGTCGCAGCGTCTGTGCGTCGTTCTCCTTGCACACGGTCGTGATGCGGCTGCCGCGGCCCGTACCATGCACCTTGTGTGGTTTGGCCAGCCACCCGTCCAGATCCATGTAGTGCGCAATCTGTCTGTTGAGCTCACCGATACCGCCGTGCGCACAGTTGTAACCAACGAGGCCTAGTTTGGACATGAGCTATTCCAACTTTCCAGCCAACCAGTCCTGGCAGGCTCGCATGACTCGTGTACGATGTCGCATGTGTTCACGACGCCCGGCGCCGCGTGCGCTTATCGGATGCGGGGCCGGCAGCTTCTTCACAGGCAACTTGTGCGTGTAATGCTCCTTGCCACCGTTGCACTTCTGCACCACGTAGCTGTAGACAATGTCCTCGCCGTTGCCGTACGGCTTAGAGTCCTTCATCAGGTGCTCGAACTTGGGGATCGCCGTGAAGAAGAACGGGAAATACTGCTTGTGCGTCAACAACGCACGCGTCAGGGTGATCGGTACGCGGCCTTGTGTAATGAGCTTCGCGTAGAAGTTGTTCTTGTCCGGCCGACGTCCGTAGATCCCGTGCAGACAGTCAGGAGCCTTGCGCCAGCGTTCATGCAGGCTCCGGACCGAGTCAGGTGGGACTTGCAAGTCATCATCGTGAATGAGCACACAGTCGTTCTTCGCCAACATTCCGGCCATGAACCGCGTGAACAGCCCGAAGTCCACCCGTGCGTTAATGACCTTCGCCTCTGGCATGTTCGGGATCGAGATCTCCGAGTTGTTGTTCCAGACGATCGCCTCATCGATCATCGGATCCTTCCGCCATCCGGCCAAAATCCGCTTCACGTTCTCAGGCCGCTTCCAGCTGAGCATGACTCCCGTAATCATTCTCGTAACTCCTCCGCAACTCGGCGCATGTCTGCATCAACCATGATGTTGATTAGCCCCTCGAAGTTGACCTCCGGCTCCCAGCCGAGTAGTTCCTTCGCCTTTGTCGTGTCACCGCGCAACGAGTGAACCTCCGCCGGCCGCAGTTGGCTGCGATCGGTGCGCACGTACTCCGCCCAGTCGAGCCCAACTCGATCGAACGCGAGCTTCACGCAGTCGCGCACCGAGTGCTCCACGCCTGTCGCAATCACGAAGTCTTCCGGCTTGTCTTGCTGCAGCATCAGCCACATTGCACGGACATAGTCCCCGGCGAAGCCCCAGTCGCGCTTGGCGTCCAGGTTGCCGAGTACCAACTCGTCCTGCACGCCGTGCTTGATGCGGGCGACGGCGTCCGTGATCTTGCGGGTAACAAACTCCTTGCCACGCCACGGCGACTCGTGGTTGAACAAGAGCCCAGAGCAGGCGAAGATGTCGTAGCTTTCGCGGTAGTTGACGGTGATCCAGTGTCCGTAGACCTTGGCTACTCCGTACGGGCTCCGCGGCCAGAATGGCGTGCTCTCCGTCTGCGGCGACTCCTGCACCTGGCCGAACATCTCGCTGCTGCTGGCCTGGTAGAAGCGGATCTTCGGGTCGATCAGTCTGATGGCCTCCAGCACGCGAGTCACTCCCAGCGCGGTGAACTCGCCAGTCAGCAGCGGTTGAGCCCAGCTCGTCGGCACGAAGCTCTGGGCGGCGAGATTGTAGACCTCATGCGGCCGTACGTCACCGATTAGCTTGACGATAGACAGCTGATCGAGCAAATCAGCTTGATGCAACGTCACCTCGTTGATGATGTCGGCGATGCGTTCGATGTTGTCAGAACTGGAACGGCGAACCATCCCATGCACATCGTAGCCCTTGCCGAGTAAGAAGCGGGCCAGATAACTGCCATCTTGCCCGGTAATCCCTGTGATCACAACCTTTTTACGCATGCGTCTGTCCTTTATGCTTCCGCAACGTACTTCTGCCACAACTCCATGTTGTCACGAATGCCGTCCGGGTATCTGCCATCAATCTCCACAACACCGGTGTGAGTAAATCTACCCGCACACTTCCGCATGTCCTGCAGTGACTGATCGTTATCCCTTTCCACATGATCGTAGTTATGCAGCTTCTCTTCCATTGCTGCAAGATCATCATGAGCATACAGCCAGGAAAAGTGTTGACCACGTGTGGGCAGCTTGAAACCCTTGGTCCGCAATTTCATAGTCGACCGCAATGCCGATAACGATATCCCGGACCTCGTCAACCAGCGGCCTGTCACAGCACAGCACTGCGCGAGCGGGACACGCGCAGCTGGCGTGTTAATCTTGCCGATATACGTGCGCATGACGAGCCAAACCAACCCATACTCATCGGCAGCAGACAGCACTGAAGGCCAATCCTGACGATGGACGATCTCATCCAGATCGCTCAACATGAAGATATCGTCGGGCTGTAATTCAATGCCCTTCAACAAAACATCACGTTGCAGCCGCAACCGTGCCCGGCACACGATCTTACCGCTACCTCGCAGCTTGTCAGTACGCGCCGTACACCACTGCACATCATCACGCTCAAACGGCACGGTGACATCACGTGGATGACCGCGCAACGTAGTCATGCCCTGGCTGATAAGCCATTGATCTACATAACCAGCCGATTCTGCTATCTTCAAATCCAGCAGATCCCGCTCATTATCAGACCACCAGTGTGTTCCAGCGTAGACTTTACGATCAGGCATGTCTGCTCCTCGATAGCTGGAGCCAATTTTGTTCCTGGGAACAAACTAGACGACCTTGACGTTCTCTGCCTTCGGTCGCCCGCCCTTGCCGTCGCTGCTGTCGAACTCGACCGTCTGGCCCTCTTCAAGCCCGTCGAAGTCGGATTTCTCGGGAAGAGATGAGCAATGGAAGAAGATATCGCCTCCGCCGTCAGTCGGCTTGATGAATCCAAAACCACGTTCCATTACGAGCTTCTTGATAGTTCCGCGCATCTGATACTCCAATCAACGTCTCACGAACAAAACCACGGTGAACCCGCGTCCACCGACTATCCTGCGAATTATAGCGGCTATCCCCACGTGCAGCAAGCTAGAACAACTTGATCAGCGCACCACGCTGGTACTTGAACGTGTCCATAAACTCCTCCTCAGCGTCCAACACACGCTGCTTCAACTCCAGCGACATGGTCAACTGCGAACGCTGTTTCGGGGTCATATTGGGCTGAAATATCTTAGAATGCATGATTGACTGCCGCTCGCGGCGCGTGACACCCACCCCCATGCGCTCAAGTATGGCGATGAGTTCTTTGGCGACGTACTCCGCACGTACGTAGCCATCAATGGCCGGAAACTGCCAATGCATGGTGAGGTAATACTTATAGTACCGCGTCACGCACCCGGGATCATCTGTAACCACCCTGTCAATGTCTTGATCGAATCGTTTGTACCCCACGGGTACCGGTGTCACACTCTCCATGATCTTCTTGAACCAGAAGGTGCGCAGAAACGCGAGTGGGCTGCGGACACTCGTCCACACGAACTGCTGGTGGTAGATCTCCGGATGGTTATCAGCCAACCAACTGACCGGCGTGTGGTGCCGATAGTTTTCGTGCGGGATGCGATACACTTTGCCCTTGCATGACTTCAACCGAAGTAGTCGCTGGCGCACCCACGAACCGGCATTCCTGGGAACGTGGATAAACGCGGCTTTCGGCATGATTAACGGCATATTAGGTAGGCTCCGCATCAGGATGAGGAACATTCACAACACCGCCCGAAGTGAACTCAGCGTATCTTTCCAGCCGCTCCGAGTCAGAATCCCTGTGGAACGTACCTGCCTCGTACAAGTACGTGTCCTCCATAGCCACCAGACGGTGCCAGGCTCCAGGCGCCACGTGAACGCCCATCCCGGGCCCGAGTACGTGGCTGCGAAGGGCTGTCATGAACTCCATCTGTGAGTTCGGCGTCTTGGTCAGGAACTCGACGACCAAGGCGCCACTGTCGCACATGATCACCTCTTCCTTGATCGGATGGCGATGCATGCTGCATGCGCGGCCTGCCTTGATGAAGAGCCGCTTCATCCCGAGGTCCAGCTCTTCGTCGTTGTAGAGCCAGTCTTCCCAGCCCCACGGCTTGGAGACGAACGTGCGGCCTTGTGGATGGATCAGCGTGACTGTCATAGGTATCCTGCCAGTAGTTTAGAGTTTCCCAACATGGCCATGCAGAGTTTGAGCGCCCACTCATTGGCGCTGATGATGTCCATCTGCAGCTCGCTCATGTCCGTGATTTCCGGATCGCCCTTGATCTCCGACACTAAGGCCGACAGATCGTCCACAGCTGTCTGCACTTGGCTGTTCACCAGCCACTCACCGTAGGACGCGGCGATCTCCTCCTGTGGCACCGGCGGCTCTTCGTGAAACTGCGTCTGAATCTTCGCAGACCACTCAAGCAGCTCCTCACAGCCCTCGCGAAGCTGTGCGGTCATCTGGTCAAGCCTGTGCATGTACCTCGTCATGTACCTACTCATATCCACCCTCATATCCGTGAACCTTGAACCAGTTACTGTACCGATCGATCATGAACGCCAGCAAATCATCAGGCATGTGTTTGCGCCAGCCTCCGACGCCAACCCCGGTCACGTGGCCGGGGCTCATCATGTACGGCTGCGTCCGATCCACAGTCACCCTGCCCGGAATTGCCTCCAACTCAGTGTCAATGGCCTCTGCGTCGATCGTTACACCAGGATACAGTGTTTCGGCCAACCACTCAATATGCCAGACCTTGTCCTCGACGATGTCCTCGTACCGCATCACCACATCAGCCACGCGCACCCACTCGTACGACCGACTCACGATGTAGTCCATCCGCTGCACCGTACGTTCGTCATCAATTCCGAACCTGCGATAGGCGTCCATGCCGCCCTGGAGTCCCATCCTCAACTCACTGGTGACCGCGTCGAACAGGTGACGCATCGTCACGATCAGGAACGCAGGTTTGAACGCGGGAGTGTACCGGTGTGCCTTGATGATGTGGACTTGAGCTGGCTTCAACCCCTTGAACGTGGCGGGCCCGCGTGATTGTTTGAATGACTTCCCAGCCGCGATAGTCAGCAGCCGCACGGCGTTGGTGGCCCAAGTCGAACATGACCGGTGCATACCTCCGATGACGATACGCCGTGGCTTGGGCGCACGCTTAACCACCTTGCGACGTATGACGCGCGACATCCGCTTCTTGCGGCGGTTACCGCCACTGCCATGACGCCTGACCATGTTATTTGAGCTCTGGTGAGAGTTGCAGTACGCGATCCTTGCCGAGCAACCTCTTCACAGCCTCAACCTCTTCCTTCGGGACGATGATCGGCACGTACGACTCCGGATAGGCGATCACACGTGGGCAGTCCAGCTTGGCCTTGGCTTCCAGGACCAGCTCATTAAACATGGCCATGTTCGGCGCATCGACCCGGTAGATGACCAGCAGGCAATCGATCTCCTGGCCAGCGTCGGCACGCCCTGCTTGCGGTCAGCACCGTCGACCGGCTCGGAGAACAACAACACCACAGCGACGGCCAGCGCCATCGCACCAATGATGATCTTGCCGATCAAGCTAACAGTTCTCTCGCTCATCAGAATCTCCTTCTAACTGTCGGATTTTGCTGCGGTAGATGGCTATGTCTCCGACGAAACTGAAACAGCACACCACCGTGGCCAGACAGGCCCAACCCATTTCGTACATACCCGCGATCGAATCACGCTGTGCAAGTGCTATCGCTGCCCTGACCAGGAAGGCCATCGACGCTCCTCCCGCCAGCAGCCCGATCGCAGATAACACCGTTGCCAACTTCAACATCTTCGCCTCCTTCTGTGACATCGTATCCAAACTTCACCAGCCAGTTGCGGTGCTCCACCGTCAACATGTGGGCGTCCTCCGCACGCAGCACATTCCTGTAGCCGCCGACCATGGTATTCGTCCGATGGCGCCCGCTGGGCGAGTAGCCGTATCGTGCTGGCAACGACATGCCAGGGAACATCTCCAGGCGATCCACGAGCGGATGCACGTTGATGTCCGCTTCGGGGAACAAGCTCAGCGCCAGGTGCTCCAGCGCCTTCTCCTTGTCGAAAAGCATCTCCTCGTACTTGATCACGTGATCGGCGTGTGCCGTCCAGTCCAGTGACGGCCCGACGATCCAGTTGTTGATGTGCGGCCGTAGCCGCTGCAACCCGGACTCGGCGTACAGGTCGTACGGGATCATCTTCAACCGAATGGCGCTGGCCACAGCATCACGCAGATCGCGGATGTTGGTGATGACGATAGCCGGGAGCAGCCGCTCCTCGAAGATGTGGGCACGTACGATGTGCAAGTCGGAGGGAACATCGGGATCGTAGAACTGTGCCCGCGCAACGTATGGGTCCAGCTCGAGCTCCTCGGCTAGGAGTCGCACAGCGTTGTACGTCCAGGTTGACCCGGACCGGATCATGCTACCGATGACGATTCTTTTCATGTGGGCCAGGATAGCACGGACAACCTGTGAAAGCAAAAACCGGCCGACCCCAGGGGTAAAGGAAGGAAACCCCCCAGAGCCGACCGGCGGACCGATGGTTCAACTATGACTGCAGCATCTGAATCATGACGTTGACGCGCTCGTCGTCCATAAACATGCCCGTCACACCTTTGTTTTGTGCTTGCAGGCCGGCGATGATCTGCTGTTTGATCTCCGGCGACATCTGCCCCGCCAAACGTTTGACCAGCGGATCCATCTGCGGATCCTTGAGCCACGCCTCCACCAGGTCCTGGACCTCCTCCTCGCTGTTCAACATGTTGTCCTTGCCGCCGTAACGACGAATCCACGGATTGTTGACGTTGAGCTGCGTCATCAGGTCTTGGTCGTCAGGCTCTGCCGCAGGTCCCTCGGCGTCCGCGGGAGCGACCACCTCTACGCCGGCTTCCGGTGCCGGGGCCGGCGCCGGTACTGCCGGTCCTGCTCCGGCCTCTGGGGCTGGTGCTGGGGCAGCAGGAGCCGCCTCAGTGGCTGCAGCTTCTGCCTGACCCACAATGCTCTCCTGGGCCGGCGGGGCTCCAGGAGCGGCTCCTGGTTGCTCCTGCTGGCCAGGAAGGCCAAGTCCTCCACCTTCTCCGAGGAACTGGTCAAATGCACCCGACGCCCAGGCTGCACCTGCACCCCCAAGCAGAGCTGTAATGAGGCTGCCAGTGCCGCCTCCGCCGAACACGGCCGATCCGAGACCGCCAATCAGAGCACCAACGCCCAGGAACAATCCCAGCTTCTGCCAGTCGTTCATCTGTGGCAGTTCATAGCCGAAGATCGTCCAGGTCTCAGGGTCCTGTGGATTCAGGCCAAGTTCCTCAGCTCGAGCTCCGTACATGCGGTACATGTCGTCAGCATCCATCAGATTGTCATCGTTGATCTTGGCCATGATCTCGCCAAGAGCCTGCGTTGGATTGTCCGACTGCGACGCAATCATGGCCGCACCCGACTTGAGCGACTTCTCAACCGCGGCATCCCGCTCAGGGCCCTCTGCGAGCGTTCCGTCGAGGATGCTCGCCCGTGTTTTAGTGAAGTGTGCCCTGAATGACTCAGGATCCATCAAGTTCTGGTTGATCCAGGTATCGTCGTACTGCGGTGTCTGGGCCTGCGCTGCTTGGCGCCCAGCTTCCATCGGATCAGCCACCGGGCCGGCTCCTGGGGCGGCACCTGGCCTGTGTGGAAGGTCGGCTGGCAGCGGCTCCTGTGCGGGCTGCTGCGCCTCCGGGCCCGGCGCCTGTGCGGCGCCCGGCGGCACACCCGGTTCGGGGCCTGGCGCAGGGGCTTGAGGCACATCTGCCTCCGGGCCCAGCTGTCCGGCTGGAGGCACTTCTTGTGGCATTTGGACCGGTGGCGGTACGTCGGGATCAGGCACGGCCTGCGGCATCTGGACCGGCGGTTGGACGTTGGGATCAGGCCCGGCCTGCGGCATGTCAACGGGCGGCACGGGGGCCTGCTGCGCCCCGCCCTGCAGGAACTCTTCACCCGCCGGAATCGGCAGTGGCTCGACCGCCTCCTTGAAGATGCCCTTGATGTCGTGTTGTTGCTTTTCCATACCAGGGTCATCCCAGCCCAGTTGTTGGTGAAGTTGCTGCGGTGTTGGGAATGCGACGCCTTGGGCTTTCAACCGCTGCATGGCGTCGGCCACGTACACAGTCTGCTCCAGCGTGTAGTCTTCCAACGCCTGCATCAACTCCGGCGATCCGTGTTTCTGCAGTAACTGATCCCGCAACTCTGGCTTGCCCATGTACTGCGCAACTGCGGCCTGCGCCTGATCCGGATACTGCGCAAACTGCGGGTATTGCGAGACAAAGGCGGGGAGCAACTCCGCCGTCGCTCGCTGGTACAGCTCTGGATCGATCGACTGCATCTGCCCACCGACGACCATGTTGATGACCGGCATGAACTTCGGATTCTGCTGGATGTACTCCATCGCCTTCTGCGGATTGACCTGGAGTGGGTCAATGCTAGGACCGGCCAACTGCTTCGGCTGCGGCGGCAACGCTTCGAGCACACTCTTGTCGCCAGTCAGCAGTCGACGATAGGCACTCTTCTGTGCAGCGTCTCTCTGTTCTCCAGTGGAGCGTGCGTCGATACCGCTCCTCTCGTGCTGATGCAGTGCGGTCTGCTGCTCAGGTGACAACCGTTGGTACACCTGCTTCTCCGGTGAACGCTCCTCATGCATACCGGCCAGGTTCGACAAGATGTCTGCGGGGTACGTCGCCGCCCCAGTGTACGCGTACCGCGAGCCCGCTGGCAGCAATCTGTTGAGCAGCGGCTGCAGGCCCGGGACGTTCGTGAACATCTTGGCATTCTGCGCTGGCGTCAAAGCCGGGCCACCTCTCCCGATCGGAAGCCTGGCAGTGTACGGAGCGATATTTGCCGTTGCTTCCCCAAACCGCGCGAGATCCCTGGCTTTGCCTTCCCAGGCTGTCGGCGGCTTGGTCTTATCGTCGAAGCCAGTCAGACGGCCAGCAGCGTGGCGCTCCGGATCGATCTTTGTATCGCCACCGAAGAGCGTGTTGACGTATTCATCCTGAGCCTTAGACGTACGTGGATGCAAGAACTGGTGTGACCCGCGCTCTACCATCTGCTGGTATGGAACGCGGCCACCTTTCCACGCGGCCCCCGCATCTGAAGTCAACCCAGTCAAATCAGTGATGTTGCCACCGATCTGCCCAATGCCACCCAGGATGTTGCCGATGGTCCCAGCTGTTGCTCCACCAATACCACGGAAGCCTGCCTGGATCGGAGCTACGATCCCCGGATTCTTGATCTGTGGCCCGTCCGGAGCGTCAAAGCCCTGCTCCGTACTGATCTCGGCGGCAGTGGGGCGCCGCTGGAGCATCGGCAGCTTGGCCGTCGGATCTGGAGTCGGTTTCGGTATCGACTTCAAGTTCTTATCGAAGTTGCTCCACGCCGGCCCACCGAATGCTGCTTTGGTAAAAGAAGCAGGGCCACCTGCTGGCGCAACTGGCGTGGAAGCACCAGCAGATGGGCCCTGCGGAGCGGACTGATCGACGAGGCCATTGCCGGCCTCAAGTAGTTGTGCAGTGTTCATGTTTGTTCCCAGGAACAAAGTTGGCTTACGTGCAGCCAAATGTAACGTTTCTGTTATGGTTGGCTACTCGAGAGGGAGCCCAGTCGGGCCCAGGGGCTCGGCGGGCACGCCACCCTGGCCACCGCCTTCGAGCATTTGCTGCAGGACCTGTTGCATCGCAGGATCCTGCAAGAAGTCGTTCATCGCCGCTTCGCCCTGTTCAAGGCCATGGCCGTGACCCTGCTCAAAGCCCTGCTCAAGGCCCTGCTCAAGGCCCTGGCCTTGGCCGTAGCCGTGCGCGGCTCCGCCGAGTCCACCGACGCCAGCCCCGATGCCTGCGCCCATGAGCCCGCCCTTCATGCCTTCCATCAGGCGGCTGCGATCATCACCTTCATCATCTTGGCCTGGGAACATCGCTCCCATGGCCCCGCCAGTCAGCCCACCGGCGCCTGCGCCCATGAGCCCGCCTTGCATGGCCCCCTGTCCGGCCATGAACGCCGGGTTGTTGCCCTCCTTGACCATCATGGCCTTGTGGTAGCCATCGCCCTTCTTCTTGCGGCCTTTGCAGCCAGCAGCCTTGACGCGAGACGAGCTCCAACCGTTGTTGGAGTCCGTGCGTACGCCTGACGTCGACTGGGATGTCGTCGGCGGCAGCGCTGACGTGCCATATTGGCAGCCGTTCTGGACCGATCCAACCAAGCTCGGCAAGGACGCCCCCGGGAACTCGGCCAGTTTGTCGTACGACCGCTTCTCATTGTTGCCTCCACGCATCATCCTGTAGAGCATGTAGGCCAGGAGCCCGCCGCCGGCCGCCGGGATGCCGTACTTGGCCAGCGGACTCGACTGTGCGAGCCCTGTGTCGCCCCAAGCACCCCAGGCTTTGCCTGGCATGCCCATGAGCTTCTGCATCCAGCCTTGCTCGTCTCCGCCGGGAGCGCCGCCAGGTGCTCCGCCGGGAGCTCCACCAGGGGCTCCGCCGGCCAGATCAGGCGTTGGTGGCTCAGGCATGCCCCCGAACTCCGAGGCCCCTGCGTCAGGGCCACCGAGTTGGGGCGTGGAGAATTCAGGCCCAGAAGACCCTGAAGGGCCCTGCGGCGCCGGCATCTCGAGCCCATCCATGCCCGGCATGCCCAGCCCGGACATCTTGAGCAGACGAGCCCCGCAGTCGGCCGCTACCTTGGCTGGCGACGGATAGTTCCGCTTGCGACGTTTGGCGAGTGCCTTGGCCACAATGCGATCCTTGGCTGCATCCTTGGCCCCGGCCTTGGACACGTCGTCCATACGTTTGGTTGCGTCGAGTGGATCTGGCATCGTTATGCTCCAGTTTGTGAACGTTGGTTAGATAGTCGGTGGCGCTGTCACGGGTGGTCGTGGCGATTGGCGCCGTGGTGGTCGTGGAGTCTCGTCTGGCCCCATCAGATCGAGGTCGCTCGGTGGCAATTGACCCAGTGGCGGCAAACCTTGGCCTGGCAGATCGTAGTCGCCAGGTGGCAAGCTGCTTACTCGATCCATTGGCATGTCAGGCGCCTTCGGGCCTCCGGCCGGCAGGCTCGCACGTTGCATACCGCCCGGAGGCGAGATGATCCCGTCGCCGGCTCCGGCCAGCTCGTCAGGCGATGGTCCTTCAGGTGGACCGCCCATCAGGCCATCACCAGCGCCTGCGAGGTCGCCGGGCGGCGCCATACGCTCCTGTGGAGCCACGGGCGACGGGCCCGGCGGGGTCTGAGCCTCCTCTTGGGCGGCACTCTCTCGTTGCATCCTCTCAGCTTCCATCTTTTGCTGAGCAATGTTCTTGGCGAGGTTGCTGTTCGGATCGATCTGTCCACCGCGAGCGGTGATCGCATCGATCTGGGCCTGAATGTTTGACGGCGGCCCGTATCGCAGTTTGGCTGCCTGGCTCGCTCCCGGGTTGAATGCGTTGATATCCTCGCCGCTGGTGAACAGGTCACGACGCTGCTTCCACGCCTCAATGGCCTCGGGGCTCGCTCCACCCATCTCGGGCCCGAGTCCTTCCAGCTCATATTGCCGGCGACGCATGTACTCTGGAGAGGTTTGGCCCTCCAACTGGTACTGCTCCAGTCGTTTCTGGGCATTTGCTTTGCGTGCCGGGTCGGTGCCAGGATTTGCCACCTCGGCCTGCAGACGTTGGATCTGCTTCCAGTACACGTTGCTCATGTCAGCTTTAGGCTGCGCTGTCGGCCCGGTCGGTCCCGCTTCACCCGCTGGATCCACGGGATCCATTGGCGTTGGTGCAGCAGCCGGAGGTGCCTCACTACCGTAGTCAGCAGCTTGAGTTGGATCGTTGTGCGGCTGAGCCGGATCCCACGGCCACATGCCGCCTGATCCCGGAGAACCTC
>Ga0114923_10000540_pt1 | contig 29309 bp, 39 predicted proteins | sample SumtaG_FD_89578 | JGI IMG/M metagenome (GOLD analysis project Ga0114923, IMG submission 89578) | Deep subsurface microbial communities from Indian Ocean to uncover new lineages of life (NeLLi) - Sumatra_00157 metaG | ecosystem: Environmental > Aquatic > Marine > Oceanic > Sediment | place: near... | reverse complement strand
GGTCAAGGTCAAAGGTCATAAGGCCGCCACCCCCGTTAGATTGGCAATCGGGGATGTGTGCGATGTGAGCGTTGCGCCACCGTCAAGGCTTTGCAGGATGGTGCTGCCATCTGAAATGTAAATCATCGTGGATGAGCGCGGGTTGGCTGTTACCCAGGTGGCATTGCTGGTCGGATCGCCGTTGAAATTCCAACTTGTGCCCAGATCGGTACTATATGCCAGCTTGACGCTACCACCAAAATTGCCCAGAAACCACACAAAATCATCGTCAATTGAGGTCATGGCCAACGCGCCCGGCCCGACAGCGAAGCCGTCATTAGCACCGTCGTTTGGTGTGATGTCAGTGATGACATTGTTGACCACTTTGTACAAGCCAACCGCACCACCATCGGGAGCAATCAGATAATCATCATCTGTGCCGAATTTTAATAGCGCCGTTGCGAACTGTCCTGCGCCCACACCCGTGCCCTGGTCAGCGTTAAACAGGAACGGTTGCCCGGCAAGTGGCGCACGTTTTACATTTTCGTCTTTAGCAGCTAAAACACGCTGTCCCTTACGACGGGTCATGCTGCCATCACCTAATGACATCAAACCGACGCTTTTCGGGCCTTCAAATATCTCACCTCTATCATCGCTGAAGCGTGTGCCAACAAAATCGGCAAGCGAAGAACCTATAATTACCAATGAACCCAACCAACACCCGCCCCCAAATGACGGGCGTTTATCCATCGAGCAATGTACAATAATTTGCCCGTCAGTTAATGCTAAACCGGGCCCTTTGTTCATTGATATTGACTGCGGTGATGTGGCAACACTTGCCCCATAGAAACCAGAACCGAAAGCATGACCACTACCAATCCTAACGATAGTTGAGCCATCATCATAAAAAACAGCACAATTCCTGTCTCCATGTGTGCTGGTATTGTTCCGCTCTCCAAAAACGACAGGAGTAACTCGGTCGACTGTTGAGCCGGGCGGAATAGGAAATACAACATCGCAGGGAGTGCCATCGTTTGTTGAACCTGATACCGATAGAATACCATCATATCTATCCTCAGTGACATTATAAACACCAGGCGCTTGGCTAAGAGGTGGGTATGCAATATCAGGCGTAAATGGAAACAAATCATCATTGCCATTACCATTAAGTCGATTTATCGTCCAGTTTCCAGATACAAACTGCTCGAATTTGCCATAGACAATAACATCAGTTTTGCCAGTGACATTAACCATTGTAGCCAGCATGTCGGTCAGCGTTGCTTCACTCCACTCCTCCATACTACCTACATTGCGGCGGTAGTAGACACGGCTATCAGGGTCAGCGATGGTGTCATTATGGGCAATCAGATAACCGCCCGTGCCGCCGTCTTCAGACCTGTTCCAATCGAACATCTGTATTTTGTGGCCGGATGGCAATACACCCGGTTCGATTGCAAACCAGGTCGCTACCGGGTTGCCAAATTCACGGGTCATCTGTGAACGTGTTTCTGACCAACAAACCAACGTACTGTTATTGAAAACGACCATTGTCGAAGGGTCTTGTGCGCCGTCTACCGGGTTAGTGTCTTGTTGGTTAACGGGTTGCTCATCACCTTCCTGCGCCCCAGTAGGTAAATCGATAGTAGCATCATAATCAAAAGTTGGCATAGACGGTTGCGGCATCATGACCGGGTTGGGATAAAATGTCAGTGGTAGCGGGTTGCGGATACCAATAGCAAAGCCCAAATCGTCGCTCTCAATTTGGAAGGTGGCTGGCAGTACAATGCGCCCGTTAACAATGTCATAGTCAGTGGATAATTCTGTCATTAACCACTTATCACTAGAGGTATAAGTTAGCAAGCGGATACCATCGGAAACGGTGATAGTGAAGGTGTATAATTGCGCCACACTTGGATTAAATTTTCCCAAAAAAGCGCCCGGCAATAGCACATTAATTGTGTCTAAAAATTGTTTGGCCGCAAAGTCATTCCGTACCCGTTGCTTACCTTCGGTTTCAGCATCGGACTGTGACAGATTAGCTTTCAATATCTGCCTATCAGTTACCGACTGTTCTGTGCCACGTGCCTGTTGCACCGGCGGCGATAACGCGGCAAAGAACGTCGGCTTTTTAGAGGTCGTGTTGTAGTAGCCATTACCCATAATGGCCTTGCCCACTTGAAAGCTATGATCTTTTTCGAGGCTATAGATAATGTCAGCAAGGCTATCAGCCATAAGGTGTTTGAACTCGAAATCAGCAATGGTAGTCAAGGCGCTACGGTCTGCTGTCGGGATATAGCGCATGTTACGAATCAGTTTGAACATGCCATCAGAGGTAAACTCGAAATCCATATTAACAGACCACATCTGACCGCGCAAGCTGTCAAGCAATGTCCCTTTTTGAAAGAAATATGAGATATAAACATAGTCGTCGCTAGTGTCATCAAATTCCAATGAATGGGTGTTATTGAGGTTGGTCATCTCCCTGATATATGTGCCAATAGCCCGCCAGGGTGTTGCATTGGTAAGCTCGGCGAAGTCGGTTGGGCTTGCCTCGTCTTTATAGCGCCAACTGATAGCATTTAGGTTGTTCATGACATTGGCCAACCCATCAACTAAAAATGTGGCCGTGCCACTACCGGCGGCGCTGTAATCGCTGCTCTCATTGCGGATACGCCCACAAAACAATAATTTATTACCACTTGTCTTGTGCGGCATATAGACCGCGCACATCGAACCATCTAGTGTAGTTTGCACACCATCCCAAAAGGGCATGGTCATGTTCCAGCCACCGTCAATAGCGGCTGAAATGGATATATCGCTGAACGTTAGATTAACAACTGATGAGAGATTAGCATCCTCTATTTTAACAAATGGAGTGAAGAACTGAGTTGTGCCATTGTCATCAGTGACGGTCAGGCGTGGCATATAATCGCCGGGTGTATTGTAGCGGATAACTGCCGCACCGGTTGAGCCATTGAATGATACCTGCGTGCCACCATCGGTGCTAGTTAATGCCCAGCTACTAATGGCCGCACCGTCAGCAATGGCATAAGCGGCGGGGGTGATGCTTATATCGGTATTGCCATCAGCGTCAATTATTTTGAAAAAGAATGTAGGCACATTGTAGATGATCGGTGGCGGGTCATGGTAGCTGATATCAAAATCAGTTAACCAACTGCTGCCACTCAGAAACGGTGTCTTGGTGCTGGGTCGCACGTCTTTTGTAATAAAAACAAAATCGTCATCAGCAGGCTGAAAAGAAGTCCATTCGACACTCAACAATGTGGCAGTGGCAACCGCCCGCAATCGTCCCCACCACTTATAAGCGCGGATATCATCTGTTGACGAAATCCAAACGGTGTAACCTTCCAAAGCCGCCGCCGCGCTGCCCTCGGTGATGGTGTCGATTGTGATGGTCGCAAAGGTATTGGCAAAACTTGACTGGTTAACCCGCGCCTTCATGACGATGTTCTGTCCCCAAACAAGCAGATAACAATCCGTGCCAAATTGTGTAATGGCAAGGGTGTCAACTGCGCTAGATGGTAGGGCGGTTGGGAAAGGCATTAGTTATCCTTCATTAAAAAGTGCTGGTATAATAATCGTTGGGTTTTTATCCCAATGTTACGAACTACCACAATGTTGCCTGATTTCAATAGGCTCAATACATCGTCCTTGTTTCTGCACCCATGATGATATAGTCTATTAGCAATTTGGCGATTAATATCCCCCCACCAATCTGCATCAACAAAGTCATACCTGCTACAATGGGGGAAAGTTTGTTTGTGTTCTTTTTCCCATTTATATTGAGAACGAAGCACATTAACACGAGTCTTAGATATCCCGGTTTTGTCTACAATTTCCCCAGTAGCCATCCCCATATCAACTAATGATCTAACCAGACTTATCTTCGTGTCTCTGTCTTTGCGTCCTGTAAGGTAACCCATTTTACACCCCCATCCGATTGGCTGAAATTATCAGAAACCACCAACCTATACACCATAACCATATTGCTGCCTTGCGATACCTTGATGCTAACAAGACATGTAGCCCGGTCAAACTGTATGGCGCAAAGTATGGTACAAGAAACGGCGTAGCACAAGCTGCTTTGATTTCATCCTCAGATTTCCAAGCATCCCACAACACCCATGCACCTATTGGTATCATGTAAGGGAACGGTGCAAAGTTCCAGGAAACGCCCATTAGGTCACTACCCAGATGTTGCCACCACGCGCCCCAGACAACGATAGAGGCGATTAGCACAGCCATAAGGGGTATAAGGGCTGTCGGGTTGGGATTGTGCTTAAAGCGTATCAACGCCGCCCCGGCCAATACGTTGGGTTTCATAGCAAGTAGCGGATAAGCAAGACAATCAGCAGTAATAAGGAATGCTGATAATGGTATCCAGTCGATGTTATTGCTCATGATGAGGTTGATACCCATCGGACTTGTCATGGTGATGGCGACTGCAATGTGCCAACTCTTGCCAGCATACGTGCGGGCGACGGCGGCAATGACCAGGATGTTGAGTGCAAGGTTGATAGCATTGCCAATGTCGATATTAAGCAAGGCATGGGGCAGGGCGAAAAAGGCAAAGGGCATCCCGCGAAAACTCGGTATGTCGTAGGGTGTTTGTAGTTGGTCTAATGATGTAACGCTATAGGCTGGCCAATCACGCCCCATTGGCAACACAAAAGCAAAACACAGCAATACAATCATTGCAGCAAAATAAGGGCTGTATGACTTTACACCTGTCATGTTTAGTTACTCACCACTGTGAAGATAGCATCAACTACCGTTATATCCGCCGTGCCACCGCCGTCATCTGAATTAACGTAGATAGTCACAACGTCGGTAGCGTCCATTGCCTGTTGCCAAATAAGCGTTGCTTGTTCAGGGTCAGGTGTGGCGTTAGTCGATATGATAGACTTTGTGCCAACCGCAGCGCCGTCAACATAAACTTGGAAAGTCCATACCGTGCTTGCTGTCGCTGTGAAATTGATAACTGCTTTTACTTCATAATCCTCGGCAACAATGATGGTATGGCTATCATCACTAGTGCTAGTAGTCACCCCGGCGTTAAGCCCGGAGGTTGTGAACGCTACTAACTTTTCCGGTGTTGCGTCGATGTTTTCCTGAGCGGTTGAACCGCCTGTGACTGAAAGTGTACCCTTCATTTTGTCCTCGTGTAATATCTCAAATCGGCTGAAATTGTAAACAAACTGATCGTAACCTAATGGCGCTAGTGTCAGGTCTGGCGGCGGGCCAATATCCAATACCGCGTTGGCAATAATATAAAGTTCGGGCATGGTAGTATTGACCGGTGTCGCCCAGCGCCTTTGTTTTATCGTCACCTTGCCGCTACGAGCGCCACCCAAAATAGAGGTGTATAGATACCACCATTGGGCGAAGGTTATGCCATTAGATAGCCATTGCGAACTGCTAAAACCATCGCCGAGCGTAATACCATCGCCCGTTACCCGGTCAACGCCCTCGCGGAATAACGGGAAATCATGCACGCGCGGGAAATAATCACGGTCTACCAATATCAATTCAATATTGCCAAGCCCGCTATAATTATCATTGCCTTTAGCTATCTGGTTGTCATTAAAAACATCGGTTGCGGTTTTAGCCATTAGCCCATTACCCCGTCCAAAATATCAAGTACGTCAGAACGGGTCACAGCAGCACCCGCGCCATTACCCGCGCCTAACCCGGATAATGCTTTCCGTTGGGCGCTTGATAATATTGTATTAACCTGTTTAGCAGCATCAGCAGAAAACTTCACAACGCTTGTCAGCATTGAGACAACATTTTTATTGACCTGACTTTGCAAGGCTATCTCGCGTTCGGCGCGGCTACGCTGTAAGCGGATAACATCGTCAGCCGCCTTGCGTCTCAGTTTTGTCTCATTACGCTGCGCTTTGGCCACATCCGCCGATGCTTCTGAGATAGCTTTTAACCTATCTTCTCTGGCTTCCTCAGCCGCAAGTTGCTTTTCAAAGCGTTCCTCGGCAAATTCAACACGTAAATCTGCAATGCTTTCCCTAGCAGCGTCACGCCGTTCTTGTTCCTGGTCAACAAAATCATCCTGTCTATCAATCGCTGCTAAGAATGATTGGTTTTTTACTAAATCATCAATTGATTTATTGAAATCTTTTTCTGCTTTTAGTTGGGCATCGCGATTGTCTTGCCGCAAGTCAGCAAGCTCCTCCACTTGCTCAAGTTCAAACTCCAAGAACTCTTGTGCGGCTTTTTTCTGAGCGATTACTGATTCCATATTCGCCTTGCGTTGATCGGCTATGGCTGCAGAGGTTGCTTTGGTCGCATCCCTGGCGGCTTTTGCAGAACGTTTTGCTGTAGCCTCTAATTGTTTTATTGCATCTGACAATGCTTGTTGAGCATCAGCCGCCGCTTTTGCAGCATCAGATAATTCTCCGGTTTCTTCCTCAAGGTTATCAAGCTCAAGATTTTGCCCCGCTAATAGCTCGGTTGTTTTTTCAATAGCGGCATTATTATCATCTCGTTTCTTTGTCTCTCTAGCCAATAACTCTTGTGCCTTTACTAACTCCTGAGCTTCTGTGTTAAAGAATGTGCGTCCGGCATCGGCAAGCGCACCTATCCCTCCCTCAAACACTGATTTCCGGCGTTGATTAAATTCCCTTTGTAATCTTATACGCTCTTCATTGGCATTAGCGATGTTTTTGTCTAATATTGCATTCTCAGCTATTGCCTGTTCTCGGATGTCAAGCAACTCTTCGGCGGATTTGGCTTCAAGTTCATTAGCTGTAAATTGCCGTTCTAAATCGTCTTCAAGTTCCTGGGCCAGTTTTCTTTGCTTGTTAACAAAATGGGCAATAGCAACAGTAGTGACAGCCAGCGCCACGCCAACTGCAACCCCGCCTTTAGTTATATTATTTGCTGCTGATTTAACACCTGCGGGCAAGGTTTTCAAACTGCCAATTAATTCAGGGCCTGCTTTAGCCACAGATGCTAGATGTGAACTAACCCGTATCAATTCATCTGCTGTGCGGGCCGCCTCGCCTTCAACCGAACCAAGCGCAATACCGACCACTCGCAAATTACTATTGATACTCCTAGAGGTTTTCTGGGCGTTGTTTTCACTCCGCACAAGGATTTGATCGGCTTGGTTGAAACTCTGCTCATCAACATCGGCAACAAACCGAGTTTCGATCTCATTGGCATCAAACGACATTTACATATCCCCTAGCCTCGGAACGTCAAGAGAAGCGGCCAGCCGCTTCGGTTCATCCCGTATAAAGTCTATGAAGTTGGCCATAATCACAACCTCCTGTTGTATCGTATTCATCATTGCCACCTCGTAAGGGTCAGGTGGCACATCACTAAAGCCACGCATGCGCCAGATATTGACGCATTTAATTAGTAGCTCCGGGTCAGTGGTTATCCCTGATATATCGGGCATTTCCCTAATCACATCGTCATCGGGAAATGTGGTTCTGCGCACATAGGACTGTGATGGTTCTAAGAAACGCTCTCTATAGGCTTTTTGCCACGCTTGCCCTTTTTGGCTGGCGAACCACTCTGCTCTAAAGGGTTATCTTTAGGCGGTGCGTCCTCTTGTGTCTCACTTGGTGCTGGTGGCAATTTGATACGAGTATCGAGATAACCTTTCCACAATTCCATGATAAGATCAGTGTCGAAAATTTGGCAGAACAAATCGAAATTGCCTACCGGGTCTGCCCCATTGCGTTCCTGCCAATAGAAATCAACCGCTAAGGCATCAAGGTTATCCTCATCCAGCAGTTGTACATCAATAATACAACTATCTAAGATGACAAATGTCGATAACCAGTCATTACCATAACGCGCCTTGATAACGCTAACCTCTGCAGTTAGTTTTTCAATCTGGGCAAGGTTAACCGGAGTCGCTTTTTGTTTCTTTATGGCGACCAATTCACGCTCCAACGGTTCATATTCATCTTCGCCGCCAGTGCGTGCCGCTTTTAATTGCCGATGGATAACGTCTTGGATGGCAGGTTCTTTTGGCCAATACCAGACATGCACGCCACCATTACATAGTGTTATCTGCTTCGCCAGCCGATGCAACGAGGTGCTTCTTCCGTTTAGGTTCATTCGGTAGTTCTCCCTTCAATTCGTCAATCATTTCTTCCAAGTTGGGTATGATACCTGGGTCAACAACACAGTAATAACCATTGCCCAGACTACGCCTGATGAAAATCTGCTCGGCATCCGATCTGGCGGTTGCTTTACGCATCACACGCCCACTTATTGTCTTTTCCGGGCGAAAACCTTTTTCACCCTGCTTGCCTATTCTGTCATCCATTGTGTTACGCCTTTCATGCTATGGCTATATAGCCTCGAAAAATGTCTCATACAATGCAATCCACTCTTCAGATGCGCCCGCGCTTGGTATCGTCACAAGCCCTGTTGCAACTACAACTGAAGTCGGGCTGGTTGTCGTACCATCTTTGGCAAATATTTGGCTGACATCAGCAACATCAGTCGAAAGCGGCCTAAAACCAAGTACAAAGGTAGTATCACTGACACTGGCTACATGGGTTGTAATCGACAACGGCGCATCGGCCCGTATTTCCATATACGGTGTCTTATCATCCGTAAAGGCATTACTACCCGCAGAGTGCAATGCGCCCCAGGGTGTGCGCGTGCTGTCATCGGGTTTCATGGTGATGGTTATCATGTGGTTATTGAGACCATCAGCCTGTGATGCACCAGGATACTCAGAGATTGCAATCTCACAATTGAGATATATCTTATTCATCCAATGTTGAGCAATACCATCCCCGACCACTTTTGAAGACACGATTACAATGTAATTGTAGAAGGTGTCAAGGCGCGGGTTATGCCCAGTGATAAACCAATCACTGACGGTTGCGCTATCAACTGTAACGCCTTCCAATAGCGCCGATAATGTCTCGTTTTCAAGCGCGAAAGTGATAGTGGCCTCACCGTTATCAGAGACACCCAAAAAGATGGATGGCCCCGGTTGGTTGCCGCCCTCACTTGTTGCAATCTTGCGTGTCGGTTGTGCCTGGACAAGATTGTCTGCCCAGGCCGCGTGTATTGCGCTCAATGTCGTGCCATCTGATATTGTCTCCGGGTCAGCTGCTGCTCCCCGGTGAGCAAACGAACTATTGATACGCCCAATACTTACATGGTGCATTCCTGCATTATGCAGTTCACCCGCCGCTTTGGACATGGTGTTTTCCTTTCACTACTAACTCAAAAGTTGACTACGGCGTTTAACAGTTACGTCCGCCTGATCTTCCAATACATCCAAAAGCTCAGTTTCATAATCATTTTGTACATTTTTATAATGTCTCTTAACCACAGCACCGGCTATCCACCAACGCCCTTTATGTATTTTGGCTTGCCCCTTGCCGCCAACCCGAAAACGTAAATCGGGTTGACCGACAACCCAGTGTGTATAGGGCACTTTATTAGTAACCGTCATCACAAAGCCGTTTACAGGTGTTGTTATTTTTACCTTCCAGCCTTTTCTCATGGCAAAGGTTCGCACATATTTTTGCCCGGCCAATTTGCGTACATAAAAACGCAAGTCACGCAACAACAATGGTTTGTGACGTTCGGCAACCGAGCGGCCAACCGAGCGGCTAAAGCGGGTGAAGGTGACACCCGTACCGCGCCGTAAGCGTGCCAACCTTTTGGTAGGGTCAACATTCATTGTGATTTGGATACCGGCCATCAGTCAATGCCCTCAATAGCGGCTATGCTTTCAAATATCTCATAACTAAATTGCATGGTGTAACTGCTACCGGCAAAGCCTGCTTCCGGGTGTTCGCTATACCCTTCACCCTGTATGCGTAGGCTATCAGGTTCAAAACCATCGGGCGCAGTGGGGAAGTTCGGTGTCTTTAAGTCCTTACGCAGCCCAAATTGTTTCAAGGTGCTAACCAGGTCTAAATTAATCTGGTTAATTATGCCCGGGTTTTTGGCTGCCACTGCAATGGTCGAACGGAACAATACCATCTCGACTTGGAACGGCCACAATGATTGTCTATACACGCCCGTTACCGGAATAATCGTGCGGATAATCGTCAACCAAAAGGGCAGGTTATCGACATTGCCCGCCGGGGTTGATAGCGCCTTGCTAGTCGTTACGATAATCTCTTGTATCTCATTAATCCGTGCCAATAGATTCTCACCATCGGGATAGACATCGCTTGCAGAAGCCATCAGTTATCCCCCTATCCTGATAGGTGTAAACGCGCCTAATATCTCAGCGACTTCATTGGGCACTTCTATGCCCTCGACAGTGGTCACGCCGTCAAATGTAACCTGCACTATCTTGCCACGCCGCACATAATCAAAAAATGCTATCAATTGTGTGGCTCGTACAATTTCCGGCTGCACCACAAAGACATCAATTGTTGCAGCGATTTCGTGCGTAGCAAGGGTTGAGCCACGCGCTGCCCTGATAACCGTCAATGTGTTGTTATCGGTATCCGTAGCGACAACCGACATATATTCACTATCAATCCTGATTAACATGCCCCGGTCAAAACGCGGTGTATCTCCTATCCAGTTTGTGCCATCGGCATCGGTAACTTTTACGGTTGTATCTGTTGCTACTGCTGTCAGCGCTGTTGTCTTGATAGCATCACCTGACAATTGCCAACCCTCAATGCTGTATCTATCACGCCAACCCCAGATACCGGTTATGGCAATAGCATCAATAAAGTCATCTGTGTAATCTGTCCAGCGTGACGTATTTGGAAAATAAATCTGCAACTCAAAACCCGGTTCGCTGCCGCGTGGTGACAGCCGTACATCGGTGTCAGTAGTCAGACTTGTGCCATCTCCTAAGACGGTAGTAGTTAACACTAATATCGGTTGGTCTAAGTCCATAGTTTCGCGTGCGCTGTCGATGTGCGGCCCTAAATCATCGTCGTTACGAGCATCGAAATAACGTGTCTCGATACGCGGCATAAATTCGCGTCCGGTAATCCGCTCAACTTTGCTTGATGCGGTGCGGGCGTATTGCATTGCAATTGGGTCTGACAAATCGGCAATGTTTTCATTCTCGGCATCCCATTGCCGCTTCAGTTCGGTTAAGGTTACATAGCTGATATTTGCCATTAATCTAATTCTCCCCAATATTCGGCGTCACCCGCAATTACGCCCTTCACCTCAGCACAACTATGCTCGGTGATACTAATTTTATTAGTAACCGCCGCTATCTGCCCCTCGCTTGGTGCGCCGCCTTCAGGATGCCAAACGCCGCTTGCAATAGCATAGATAATGTCATCACTATCCATCAGCGATACCTCACCTGCTAGTATGAACTGTTCAACTGTCGTTCCGTTTTCAATTACAATACCATTTTCATCGAACACGCTCGGTTTGTTAACTCTGCTATGTGTTTTTAGATGCGGCCAATGTGATGATTGATTGCCGATAGTTGATAGCACAACCGCGTGACCGTTATGCCGTTGGACATTTGACCAACCGGGCGGGAAGGCTTCCATGTCGATAAGCAGGTATATCATGTTATAAAATACGTTATGGTTCATGATAACCCGCTCCTATCCCAAATATCGAGTATCTCGGTTGCTGATAATGCACGGTTGGCTATGCCGACGTGCGAAATGTCGCCGTCCCAAACCTGATTTGGGGTAGTTGATGCTGCGCCAATTATTGTAGATGTTGATAATAAATTACCAACCCAAGTCCCGTCTATCGCTAGTGTTGCGCCTGATTTAACACCATTCAAATACGCTTTGAATTCACCGTTCCCACCATCTGCGGACGTATCCCATGTTGCTATACATAATAAATAAGCAATTGACGATGTAGCTATGTTTATAGATTCCTGTGTGCCGCCTGCTTTATATCTAAATGACAATTGGTTATTGGACGAAGTTCTAAGCAACGCGACAAAATTATCTCCGTCTGCGCCCACATTAAAAAAAAGTCTAAAACTGCTATCTTCCCAAACACCCGCACCAGATACTTTTATAGGAACAATAACGGTCCCAGCATCGGGGTCAAACTTGCTGTTAAGTTCCACGCTGTAATTGTTTAGAAAACTTGTCGCACCATCGAAAGCGTAACCAAGCACTAAATTGCCATCAGCCGCTTGCCCGACAGCCGCCGCCGTATTGTCGGCGTTCATGGGGTTGGCGGGTTGCACACTTACAACCTCACAACTGCCCGTAAATGCTGCATTACCACGCAATACAAAAGCAGTGCCGTTAGCTGTCACTTCCTCAGTAAAAGTCCCGCTCGCATTTTGCGCCGTGCCGGTTTGCGTCCCAAATAATGGCGTAATTGTTCCGGCACTGACTCCTGATAATGTATATGTAATTAAATAACGTATGCCACTAGCCAAAGGTGCAACTGCCGCCGTTAAGTCTGCGTTGCCGCCCTGCGCCCCACTCCACGTTGCCTTGTTACTTGCGATTGTTACCGCAGCATCGCCCTTCGTCCAATTGGTATCAGCTGCAAACTCGCCATTTACAATTACATCCGCCCCCGGAAATTCGCTCCACGCGGCAATGTCGGTTTGTTTGATTGTAGTATTTGGCCAATCAATGTCGGTTGTACCTGTAGTGACGTGGCGAAAAAATACACCATCTCCAACAGCAGTAAAATCAAAAGTTTCATCGAAAGCGCCACCGCCCACAACAATGGTCTTATAGAGATTCGCACTTGCAAAATCTTTTAGTTCAAGCGTTCCAGTTGTCGTTGTTCCTTTTATTCGTGCCGTGTAAGTTCTCCCGGCCGTGAAGCTAGGATCATTAACACGAACACCTCCCGAATCGACAGTCGTAAAACTATCAGCATCATCAATAGCGTCCCCGGCAGTTGCCGCCCATAATCCGGCAGTAAAATCTTTAACCAGCAACTCCCGCCCCAACGCCAACGCGCTATTAGTCGCCAGAGCAACAGCACCGGAGGTTTCCTGCATGTGCCACCAGTCAACGCCGTCAATACCGTTGAGGAAGTCGATGAAAGGAACTTGTCCGAGAACTGCTATTTTACGGTGAAAGGATAACGGCATAACTAGTCCATCCAATACCAAAATTCAACTTTGACATCAGTTACCGCGTTATAGTCCGGCGTAGCGGTGCATTGCAAATAGACATAGAGCGTTCCGCCACTACTCTCGCGCACTTCGATTTTATCAATCGCCTTGTATGCCTTGCTATAAGATGACCCGGCATCGGTTGCATAATCAGCATTGTTAATCGTTACTGTGCCAATCTCTAAATCAGCATCGGCAACCGTTGGGGCAAAAGGATCGGCATCAGCTATCGTGCTCGGTTCGCTACGATAGATGTGGATGATATAAGGTTCACTTTGCTTATGGGTGTCACGGATAGAAACACCGCGCAAAAGCATACCGCCGCCGCTCCCGGTTTTGACTCTGCCCAAGCCGCCAACAACATCGTCAGCAGTATAAGCGGTGGCCGATACCACAAAAGCAGTGCCATCGCTTTGTGTCATTACAAAATCTAAAGTACGATTGTATTCTGGCATTATGATTTCGCCTTCCGTGCCCGTTTGGGCTTGGGCTTTGCGTGAGCTTCCCTGATTTTATCGTTTTCGGCTGTCAATGCTCGCGCTTCCTCTTCAATGCGCGGCCAATCTGCTTGTGGCTCGTCATCTTCAACCGCTACCGGCGCGGCGACTTGCTCAGCTACAACTCGTGCGTTGCCATTGTCGATTAGATAACGGGCAAGTCCCTGCAATTTGCTATCACCATCGTTATAAATACCCTTTTCAATAGGTTCTTTGGCGCGGTTTTCTGCGTAACGTTTCCATACTTCGATTTTCATGTTGTTCCTTCCGATTAAGGTAATGACCGGGCGTGTTACTTACCGCCCGGCGTTCCCTGTTTGTTCATTATCCTACTGTGACGTTGATAAGCTCGCCGGTGAACCACTCACCGCCATCGGCGTAAAGCACGACCATATCACCAACAGCGCCGCCCCAAGTCAAGGTGTCATTATCACCATTGATTAAATCAGTGGCAGTAATAACGTGGGCCTGTGCCGTCTGCGAAACGATTTTCACCGATTGCCCGTTCATATCCGGGTCAGTCGGTGCGGCCAGAGTAGCAGCTAACACTCCGGCTTTCGTCAGATGAACGACGTTTTTACCGAGCGTCAACGCGCCATCAACAAGGATACGCTCGTATGCCACAGGTGACATGTTTACGTCTCCGTCATTTGTGTTTGGAACTGGTGTTGCCATTGTATTTTTCCTTTATGTTATTGTCACACCGACAAGCATTCCAGAAAACCACTCACCGCCATCGGCGTATAGTGTTATGCAATTGCCTATCGCTGCGCCGAACGTCATAGTATCATCGTCGCCGTTTATCAAGTTCGTAGCTGTGATGACATGAGCGGCGGCTGTCTGCGATACGATTGTCACCACCTGCCCATCCATGTCAGGATTGGTTGGCGCTGCCAATGTAGTAGTCCCCAACGCAGTTGCTTTTGTTAGGAATATAAGATTCTTTCCTAACGTTAGCGCCCCGTTGGCGGCTATCCGTTCGTATGCTACCGGCGACATGTTTACGCCGCCGTCATTTCTGTTTGGTGTTGGGCTAGCCATTAGACTTTACTCCTTATCTGTCATTTAGGTCTCAAACGCATTAGCAGCCGTACAGCCAATGATACGTCCTGCACCATTATTGACCATATCAAAGCTGTCAGTTGCAAATACATAACAACCAGCAAAAATAATATGTCCGGCGGTTGCGTTATCATCGACCCCTATGGCACAGGTTGAACTGCCCCACCCGATATAGCACTCTCTGAAGATACTTCCAAAGCCGTTAATACAAGCCCCGGCGATTTCCACGCCCGCAGTTGAACCAGCGATATGGCAATTTTCAACCAAGCAATTATGGAAGTGAGACCCCGTTATTTGGAAACCAACGAGAGCATCCGTCCCGATTGAACTGGCTGTAATCCAGTGGCAATCTTTCCAGACGTTACCGGAACAAATTGCTGCGCTGAAACCAGCCGCAGGTCTGCCCACCGGGCTGCCATTCGTTGCAAACACACAATTTTCCCAACGGCAACGAAAGAAGTTAGTTCCTCGGAAGGAATAACTATTTTGACCCGCTTGGAATTGGATATTATAGAAGTTTGTACCACGAACGGTTGACGAAACATCAACCCCATCGCCCGTTCCCGTTGCCGCGCCGATTTGCACAAGCCCATCACCATTGCCACGCGGATCAGCACCTAAGCCGATCACGTCACAATACAACGGTAGGGCGGTCAGGGCTGTATATTCGGTTGCTGTGGCCTGAATGAAAATCTGTCCGCGCACCATTGTGTTATTGGTCACAAATACAGAGCTTGCACGGTAGGCCTCCCACGCTGTAATAGCCGTAGAAACCTCATCCATTGCGTTTTCCCAATCAGAGCCATCGCCACCGGATGAACCTGTTACATTGTTGACATAGTATTGCCTGCCAAGATAGTCGCCACCGGGATAGCCGTAAACAGCCTGCCCGTCAACTAAATCAGCTAGATAGGCGCTTCCTGTTCTTAGTATATGAGTTGGACTCTTAGGCATCATGCACCCCCTAAACCGTCAGGTTGTAGATAACGGTGGCTGCGCCTGCCGAACGAGCCTTGAAAGCGACGCGCAACGAACCAACAACTTTAGTTGTGTCAGTGTCAATATCTTCCTGCGTATTGAACCTGATTTGACGTTTCCAAACCATCGCCCAATATTCAGGTACGACTAGTAGTAAGCGTCCAAGCGCAGCACCAGCAGCAGGGATTTTACCCGCAGTGTTGGCCGTCGCCATTTGCCCACTACCTAGATATTGTGTACCCCATGCCATTGTGATGATGCCCGATTCCTGTGTTGGCGCTAATGACACTGAGATGTCTTTCCAATCAGTCAAGCGCAATGATTTGAGCATTGTACTATTGTCTGAAATGAAAATCATTCTCGTTGGGTCTGGCAGCAAGTTATTAGGCAGCAAACCGCGTGCATCTAAGAAATCATCGCTTGTTAACACACCGCCGCTTTGTGAAGTGCTAGTGCCTGTCACCAACGCATATTTCAACGCGCCATCTGTAACAAGATAAACCGGGGCAGTAGTGCCACCTGCCGGCGTGCCATCAATTAGATTGATATTGGCACTTGCGCCTGTTTCAGTATCACCATTCAGAAACAAGTTCTCAATAGTGTCCTGTGCGCTTCTGCTGATTTGCTTATCCAACTGTGCCAAAACAGGGACGATACTATCTTCAACCATCTCAGTTGAGACGATTACGCGCACCATCGCTTTGCCGGGCGTTACTTCCACGTTAGCAGTCCCCAGCGTTGAGGGATCTACCAATGGCTTCGGCTGTAAATCGGCTGCAACATCTGTGTTTTCAGCAGCCGAGTACCATGTTGGGTCAGCAGCTTCTAACGGTACTTTCTTGGAAGAACCAGGTTCGCCACTTGCTTCCAAAATCATCATATCGCGTTGCAAGGCTTCCATAATCAAGTCTTGCCTGATGACCTCCCAAAGTGAAGCGCTCCAACTTTCGGGAATCCAATCCTCGCCTGCGCCAGTGTTGCCCGTATGGACAAGCTCGTCGGCACGAGTAGCGCCGCCCAATGCAGAGCGGATAGCCTTGTAATTGGATACATCCTTGTAACCGGCGTAACCTTTATCAACTTCTTCAATCAGTTTGCCGGCCATATGTCGCAAGTAGCTTTCGGACATCGGGCGCGGCTTTTGTATTGATTGCAGCAATTGATGTCCGTAAAGCATCTGTCGAGCATTCAACCCGGCGTATTTGACATCTTCACCGACACTAATACGCCCATCACCACCGCCATGACGCGGTTGGTTCGGTGTATTTGGCATAGCCTGCTCCTGTCTCTGCTGGCTACGATGCGCGGCGAGCCTTAGCGCCATACCTGCATTTTCTTTCGCCAACTTCTTATTTTTACTACGTGACTCTTCAAGTTGCCCCTCTGCTTCTGCAGCGCCTTTTTCTCCCATAACAACAGTGAGTGCCGGGATTAATTGGTCTACGAGCGATACCACCTCGGCAGTCGCCGGGGTATCACCTTCGCCGCCACCTTCGGGCATATCTTCGCCGTCTTCCTGACGGCCCTTGCCTTTGTCCGGTACTTCCAGTTGCGATTGAATGGCCGCAAAGTCTTCTGCGCTCAACCCCGCATCTGTCAGCACCGCTATAATCTGCTCTGTCGTTGCGTCCGGCCCTAAAGCGTTTAACGCAGCGAGAATTGCTTCTAACATTATGTTATGTCCTCTTTTGTTGCTGTGTTTCCTTTCGTTTGCTCTTGTTTCGCCTTGCGATTGTCCCAACGCATCATGCGTCAGATTTGATCTCATTAGTTGAACGGCGGGCATTTTCTCTTCCGCCGGGTTTGCCGTTAGTGTTAGTTCGGATAGTGGCCAGTTAACAAAGCGACCATCACTATCAAACTCGGCAAGGTGTTCTGCTGTGGCACTACTAGTTTTTAATTTGCCACTCCTAATCTCTGCAATAAACCTACTAAAGGCCGTGCTTGTTTTATCTAGTATCGCTTCGAAACGAATCCCAATGTCATCAAACCAGGCGCGGGCGACACTGCCGATAATTTCTTTTTTAATGCCACCATCAAAACCGTGCTCATAGATAAGTGGTATCGGTAAAAAGTCCAACCCAAGTTCCGGTGGTTGCTCCCTGTCAAACCACGTCTGATAGCTATCTCTGTGCTCAGGGCTGCCCCAGATAGCGATGTAGCCGCGTATTACGCCTTGTACCTCATCGACGATAGTTACGCGCCTAAGCGCGTGTTTGTTACTTAGCATTTGTTTCCATTTCTGTTTAGTCACCATTTCTGGGCGGGTATAGGATTTAGGACTAAACCTTGTCATTCTGATTATTTGTCATCTTGAATGCTAAACGCTTTCCATTCAACTTCTACCTCTTCGCCGTTCATCCACGCTTTTACTTTAGGCGCTTTTAGTTCTGCGATCTCGGCTTCTAGCTTTTGGTTACGTGCGAACTCATCTTCAAATAGCTTCGCTTGTTTTTCATACATAAAGTCTAGGTTAACATACTCACCCTTCAACTCTGTAATCTTTTCTTTCGATTGCCTGCTTTCTACCTCTAAATCAGCAACCATAACATCCTTCCGTTGCAAATCATCTTCCTGTTCTAGCACAACCTCACACCACATTTTAGCGTCACGTTCTGCGTATTTGCGTTGGCGCTTTTCTTCACACAACACTTCCTGCAATCGCTTAACTTTGCGCTTCAGCTTCTTTTTGCTTTCCATTATCCACACTCCAATTTGAAGTTTTTATATTCGGCAAAGAACTTCCCCAACTCGTTGCAACCAATTTGATAATCCAGGCTTTCTTTGCATCCCTGCAAGACGAGTAATGTCGGTGGCGGCGAGAAAATCCCCCTGTAAAGATAGCTCCTTCGCCTCTGTCCACATTTCAACAGCACATGACTTACAATGACCAGGATGTATATTTTTGTCAGCAGACAAATTGTACCATTCGCTATCTTGATCGATTATCTTGTTACAACGCCAGCATAGTGTTGGTCTCGGCTTAGGCTTTATACGCTTCGCAAGATACAGCCCCGCAGCAGGATAGTAGGCAATAATCTCATACCCTGTTGAGTGCAATACATATCGCCATTCAGCCTCCGCAATGTCATCACGAACAAAAGCATAATTGCCTTCGCAGCGCTTGCAATCACAAACTACGGGCTTGCCTTCGTATTCTCCGTGCGGGTAAAAATGTGCAATATCGTCACGTTCCAATCCATACCGTTCCAAGATTTCATCAGTTGTCATCACTCAATCCTCTTGCTGCTTATAAATTGCGTACACCGCGTCATTGCCACTGATACCACAATAGACTGCCGGGTTAACACGGTCATAACCATCTAATACAGCAACCGCCATTGCGTTACTGAGTGTAAACTCTGCTTGTGATATTGAGCGCCAGGGTATGCCGCGCCGCTCGTTTTCGTCATTGGTGAAAACGATAGCATCTTCGCGCCACACCGTACACTCTGATTGTTCGAGTGACATCAATACAAGTTCAATATCTATTCTGACAGGCATTGCGTTCTACTTTCCACTCTCATCACTACAGTTTACCACATCGCCGCACGGTTGTCTAAGTTAGCGCTGCCCTGTTCTGCCGCCGCCGGCGCGAATACCAAAAAGCTCACGCGCTTCTTCAACTGTCAAGATACCATTAGCAACAAAAATAGTATCTTCATACCCCTCAAACAGTTCGTCCAGAGTTGCCATTTGTTCACCGTTAGTTTTGTGCTTTGGTTTGTCTATCGCTGTCCATTTCTCTGAAGACGGGAATATCGGCAACCTGTTTAGCCAGTCTATGAATGACAGGATTGCTTGCCATAAACGGCTTGGTTTATCCCAACCAGGATACATGTTTAGAGTTGGTTGCGGCGGCGGGGCAGTTGGGCGCTTCACTTTGCGCGGTTCGGGTATCTCGAAATGATATTCATTGCCACCTGCTATCAAAACACATTTATTGCCATCAATATGATTATTTACTACAACCTTAACGCCCCACAAGGTCAATATTTTGTCCTTGTCCAGTAAATGAGCGAGTGGATAATGAGGAAACACTAAATCGTGAGACTGCAAAAGCATCCAATACACTTTACCTGTAATACGGTATTCTGCATCACCCCGATTAATTGCCCCATACATATCCGTAAACGCTTTTTGGGCATTATCGAAACAGTTGGTTATTGGTATCCGCTCTGGCTGTCGCGGTGTTCTTTCCGGCGGTATGTATGTCATATCTGCGATTCCCTTTCGTTGCTTTATCCCAAATTCTACAATATTATTGAGCATCGTTACAAGATTATCGGCAAACTCTTGTTGTTTCATAACTTACGCCTCTTCCACATCTTCAACCGGCTCAACCATGTAATACTTCACCGAGAACGCCGGGTCAGCCTTTGGACGTATCGTAACCGAGCGGCCATTCTCAGCAAGTTCTATCAGCAAATCACCGTTTACATATTCAGGATGTTGCTGCCGGAATGTTGTTATCATCGTCGCTTGCTCCGGGCCAAAGTCTCCCGGTGTGGTAACTTGTATCGCGTTTGGTATCATGCTGTGGCCTCCATAACTTCCCACTCTGCTAATATCTCATCAAGCCTGACGCGCACTTCCTCGCTCATATCATCCGAGCGAATACTACCACTAGCACGGGCTACAACCGTAACTATACTATGCTTGCAATGGCCGCCCTTGCCGCAGATGGTACGCTGGCCAACGAACGAGCCACCGACCATACCCAACCCGTTCTTGCGCCAAACGTTCAACCTATGCCGTTGCCCGAACAGGTGTTTGCAAGTAGCGCAAGGGTCTTTGCCGAACGCGCCGACAAATTCCATCATAGGGTTAGCGCCCGCACTTGCAAAGCCTGCCTGATAAAATGGTAGTATAGAACCGGCCCACCACTGGCGCGGCTTACCCGCCGCTTGTGCGTCACTGATGCCATCGCCATGAAATAGTAACTCTGATAAATTTGACACAAACCCACTGTTTTCAGCTAACATCGTTTGTATTTTATCATTATCACTATCTGATAACGTAGCATCCAAAACACCGCCGTCGGTCAGACCGTCACGATAAGCCCTTTGGCTAAACCTACGCATCTCACCGCGTAACAAGTTACCAAAGCGCGTTCTATCCTTGACATTGCCAGCGCGGGTGTCAGCTATTAACGCTTCGACAAACAGTTCCCAATCCAAACGCAACGCCTGTAAAGCGCGCACGGTTAACATGCGCCGGGCTGTGTCGAATAGCTGCGGTATTGTCAGTTGCTTGTGCCGATTGTAATAGGCTATTAGGTTGCCGTCAATTGGTAGCCATGCTATCGGGTTAGTCATTGTCTAGGTTATCCCAAATCTCGTCTAATATTTTATCATCTTCCTCGTTTAATTTGGGTGGCCATACCAACTCAGTATCGTCTTGTGTTTCTTCCGGCTCGTTCATCTGTTTCCCCTTTGCTCTATATAGGCGGCAAATACCCTTGAGGCTTGCGAGTTTTCATCAAGATCAAAAGTCATATTTGTGGTTGCCCCGTTCTCTCGCCACCAATCGCGCCCTTCTTTTGTTCGCATTAAATCAGAAACCCTTGTTGCGCTTTGCAGGTTTGGGGGCCTAGGCGGGATAAACCTAACAGGCAATTCCGCATCATAACCTAATCTAGCCCACGTATAATAGCCGTTCGTCCCTTGGCCGCGCATAGCACGTAACTCCATCCTATCAAACCCATTGGCGCGTAGATTTGTTATCTGGTCATTTAGCATCCTCGTACCTATCCCCTTCCCTTGCTGTTCGGGCCGGAGAAACAGGGCATCAGTTTTACTTACAAGTTTTCCATCTTCGTCTCTCGATAGTACATAATCCGCTGTTAAAGAGCCTTCGCGTCCACCACTGGTCGAAATACCTATTGACCCATCATCCAATACTTCTGCACTAATAACTTGATTCTCTGCACCTTCAGGAAGTTCCCCCATGCCTGTAAGAGCCACTACTTGTTCAGGGGTATATTTCTTTCCAAAAGTATCTTGTATTGTGCTAAAATCACCTTTTGTAGTAATGCTCCCAGGTTCTGGCGCTTTTTCTGGTAACTCTTCAGGGGCTTGCCCCGATGGCCCCCCTGTTTCTTCAAGTGTTGATAGCTCAAAAGATACGTCACCTATATCATCAATGTCTCCCTCGTCCAAAAATTCACCAACACCGTCTAACAGCTTTTGTTTTGGCTTGCCGCCCTGCCAATTAGCAGGGTCATTTAAGGCATCTATAACCCCCTCTTTGCTAGAAGTGTCTATTTTTTTATCCTTGCCACCACTACCATCACCCGTACCCGTAAACTTGCCTTCCGGGTCACGCTCGTGTTCCTCTTCGACAAACTTCTTTAATACTAAGCGCAACTCTTCTATCGCATCATCCTTCACAAACCTGACCACATGCGCCGGGAGACAGTCTATGCTCCACTCTGCACCCACACCGGAACGTGCCACGCGCTGCTGCCATTTGGATAGCTCATCTCGCTGTTTGGTTAATAGCGCCTGATTATCCCTGTCGTAATAAGAACGAAGCCGCCATTTGTGTTGTATCTCATTATTAGCAAAGGCCGCGATACGTGTAAAGACTATCGGCATTGAACCTAACGCGCTGCTATCAGGTAGCATCTCTTGTGTGACACCCTCACCATGCGCCAACTTGACAGCCATAGCAGGGACAACCTCGTTGCTTTTAATTGCCACACTGCGCAGGTCGCTATGCACCAAGCGTCGTATCTCATCGGTTGCGGCGGTGTCGCCTAAACTAAGATAAACACCATCACCATTAACAAAATAACCACCGGTCAATACCTCCGCTTTATTAAAGTCCCACTTAATAACCCGCGTCATGTTACCAATATCAGCCGCCGACCACCTATCTATGTGCGCTAGTTCAACGCGCCAGTTTTCCGGCGCAACCCAGGTGATGCCCGTAGTCTCTGCCAACGCCCTACCCAATTCACGGCGGGCAAGGTTAATAAGCTGGTGGTCTGCTAGGTCAATGCCGATGACAAGACGTGGCGATAATTGGCGGGCTATGCCTTGCACCATGACAACGTTACCATTACCATTATCACTTAATAGCGCGGGGCTTCCAACAAAGTCTACTTCGGGCATTGCCGTCGCTAGTTCTGCCAGTACCGGAGGCGGAGGTGCATTACTAATGGATAACCCAAACGGCGATGGCGCGGGTGCTGCTAGTTTCTCTAGGTTTTTCTCAGCCACTTGCACCAAATCAGCAGCCTTGTAAGTAATGCCATCTACCTTTTGCAAATCTTCAGGCAACACCTTTTCAATGCCTAGCATCTTGAGCTTTTGGTTTAGTGTGATAGAACCGTCATTGTACAGTCCGCTTGCCCAGGCAGGATTGCGGATAGGATAACCATCATCAAGCTCTGAGGGTTTGTAGCCGACATGCTCCCGCCCCTCTATCGTCGTCCATAGACTACCATCAACTAGCGACGTAGCAACACCTGCGTCATCTGTACTGATGCCATCGTTCATCATGGCCATGGCGCTGCTATCTGATACCAAGTGTATAGCGTTGGGGAAGTCAGTTAGCGACCATTGTGTATTGAGGTTGTCAAGAATGAAGTCAAGCGTCGGTGTCGCTTCCATCTCGACAAAGTTGCGCCGCGTTTCACGGAACGTTGACAGTGCCGATAGCGGGTCTGATACATCACCCAACCCAACGAGCGCCGGGTTAATACCGAAAGCCGCACAGACAAATTGTTTCGACTGATCGGACAGTTCAACCATGGCCAGGTCTGCCGGGGCTACCGAGATCGGTGTGTAGGTAACGTTGCTCTCAAGAATGAGGGTCTTGAAAGCATTATTAGCCCCGCTAAAGTTTCGCTTGAACTCTTTTTGGAACTTCTTAAAGCCATCGTCGCCGAAGCCGGTTTTCTCAATAGTCACTATCCCGATAATCGCTGCACCATTAAAGAAAAAGTTGGCCGCGTGCGTAATGATACCACGCTCCAGGCTAGTGTAGGGCAACGCATTCTCTAATTTCGATACACTATCACCGGTGTTCATCAGGTCAAAGCCTGAGATATAAATAACTTCATTTAGTTGCAAGTCTTCTTGCTCACGGTTGAGCCTATAATCTAGGATGTTTTGCTTGGCATCAGTATTGATACGCACATTTAGCGGGTTGAGAAATTCTAAGAGGGTAGGCAACCGTTGGCTATTGTAATGCTTGCGGGCCATTGCATAGCCCCAGATGAGCAGCGACTTATCCAGGTCACGAACCAACCAACGCATTCTATTATCCAACATGCCTTTCATCGGCACAAACTGCGCTTGCTTACCAAGCTCGTCATTGGCCACAATCGGAATGCTAGACACAACTGTACTATGATAATTGATACAGACCATAGCGGGCACGCTACCGGCCACAACCGCCGACAGGATACTATCATTGGCACGAGTGCCTGATGAGATGATAGACTGCACACGCTTTTCAATGTGGCTACGGTATTCGTTGGGCTTTACTATGTCGCCGGAAGACAACACTATAAAGCGACTTTGTGTCTCTTCGGGTTGCGCCTCTACTATCTCGATTGCTTTACTTTTCCTGAATGGGTTTTTCATATACTATCTCCGAGCCTCATAGATATGCCGTTCTCCTGTAGTTCCCTTAGCTCATCTAAGAAATCGGCCACCTTAACATATAGCCTCATTGTTTCTATCAAATAATGCCCATCGCCATTATTACTACTGGTTAACCACATCATGATATTGTCTATAGAAAAACAATCAAAAATATAGTGTGGCTCAATATTGAAATCAGCAATAACCACATGCCCAAAAGTAAATTCTGCCCCAGGGTTATCTTTGCAAAACACCTCTATGCGCCTTATGATCTCAGCTTCACCCATAACCACCCCTCTACAAAAAACTATAGCGCATCGGGCGCACGCTTGCGCCGTGCCATGCCAGCGCCAACGCTATTACAGTATCATCGTGCATTCCCGACGGTGCGCTGTATTGGCTACGTCCGGTTGAACCTACCTTGCGCTCGAAAGCCATTAATTCACCTTTTAATACCGGGTCATCTAACACATCAATTTCCCCTCTGTCAAACGCAAGCACAAGGCTTTCAATCAACGGCGGTTTGCTTTGTGCTGTTGTCAAAAACGATTCAACCGGCAATCCCTGTCGTTGCAACTCTTCAATCGCTGGGCCCATAGCGTTATGCTCTGCAATAATCGTTTGAGGTTTCCACTTATTAAAAAGTGTCCATAACCTGCCGTATTGCAAATTCCAATCGACACCGTTAAACCTATCATAGTCTACCATACGGCGGCTATCCCTGTCCATTACAACGATAACCGTGAAATCTTTAACCATGGCCCAATCGACACCAAAGACAAAATTACCCTTGTAAGGTTCACATCTTTGCAACGTTGCCCGCTCATCGATATAACGGAACACCGCACCTGCCCCTGCCAGGAATTGGGCCATTATTTCTTGTTGGTAATCATCCTCGGTCATGTCTTGAATTAGCAAGTCAAGCGCTGTTTGTGACAGATAGGGGTTTTCTAGTGTGCTAAAGTTCCATGCCTGCCAATGTGTATTGGCCGGGTCATCGGCCCGTGCCCACATCTCAAAAAACCAGTTGCGACGCTTCGGTGTGCTATAGAACTCCGCAACGCCATCACGAACGGCCAACATTGGAATGCCGACCTGTTGCCAGGCGCGCGGGTCAAGATAGGCGCATTCATCCAATATCAGCTTATCGACGTTACCACCGCGCAACGCATCAGGGTTACGCCCGGTTTTAACCTTAATACGCCCGCCCTTATACTTGATAATGCGCCGCCCTTCGTTTTTGTAAAAGCCCGGCGTACCAATTAAGTCACCTAACCATGTAGTAATGTAATCCCAGAACATATCTGACTGGTCTTGTGACGTGCTTGATAGGTGGACATGCGCCGCGTCAAATAACCCACGTCCGCCATATTGTTCACCACCGATGGCCGACATAGAGGCCATCATTGTTTTGCCGACCTGCCTGCCGGAAGCGATAACTTTACGTAGCGCCGGGGAAAGCAATATCTCAGATTGCAACGGGTAAGGCAGCGGTAGGGGTAACGACTTAGCGCGTAGTTTCTCGTAGCGATACTCTAACGCCGGCTCGTGCAAATAGCTGGGTAGCAAGGTCACTGTCAAACTTCTCCTCTAAGTCTTGATATGTAATCAGCCCATTACGGATGTCCTCGACAGCCCTATCCTGCCATGTCTTGATATTCAAAGTATCTGCAAGCAAACCATGATATTTTGCCATCAGTTCAAGCGCCTTTTGTTTGCTTGGTAGCTTGATAGTCATTTCTTTGTCTGTTATTTTGAAGCCTTCAATGATGTGCATAGCGCCATTATCACGCGCCTTGTCAGGATTGAATATAGGGACGTTGCCGGGGAAATCATATACATCTTCTACATCAAAAGTGGCCATGCGTGTTAACTGCTGCAACACCTCTTCGGGCGAAATGGTGTTTTCTGTGATAATTCTATTGACTTCATCCCTAATTTCAGCAATTTTCAGCAGTCTATGTCCTTCCTGTCCTGGATAGGCATAGCCCGCCCGCCTAGCTGCTTTGCTTTTATCAAGGCATTTTACATACTCATCTATGAATGCTTTACGCTTGCCTGTGAACTTCCCGTTTGCCATTCTGTTATCCTAGCTCCACCCGCAAGCCGTTATCATCGGTCATCTTGTTATCCAAACGCATGGCTCCCCTCATGGAGTGCAATTATCGCCAAGTAATAATTCAATAAGCGATAGTTAGGCTTACCGCGCCAGTTTCTAGGGACGGACAATTTCCAATCGTCGGCAATTTCTAACAATTGATAATCGTCATACAACGCCAATGCTTGCACCAGGCGCTCAACATGCGTTTCTTTCGCTGGGCTTGTTTTATCAAGCACACGCTTAACATCATTACAACGGGCACATTGCGGTGGGCGCTCTTCTATGGTTTCAACTGTCATCTGCTACCTCCCTATGCCGTATCGCCCAGGCGCTTACCCAAACTCTACTTGTCATAATGTGCCATATCCGCACGTAGGCAGATTTGCGGTCTGGGGCAATCTCTAGGATGAGCGTTGGATAGCCTCGCACACGCGATACAAACCCATCCATCTCAAGATGCGTTGGCACTAAATCTATCCACATGTCCGGGGCGAATGTTTCGTCAAGTGTAATCATGCTTACTATTGTACCATACAAGTAATGCGATAAAACCCGCCATGATGACCACCGAACGATTCCCAGCCGCGAGTGGCAACCGCCTGCTCTTTGGGTAACGTTTGCCATTGCCCAGTCCATCTATGGCTATCAGCATAAACAAGCTCATCATTAGCAAACGCTTTAAGCGCCTCTACATCGCTAGAACAGCCTAACATCTCGCATTGTGTGATAAACCCGCAGACAGCCTTGTCTAGTCTATATCTCATTGCCACTTTGCCCCGCGCCTATCCACATAACATATGACAATACCACGCCATTCATAACGCTCAACCCATCCTGAACCATGCCCGCGCAAGTCTTTGTATGGCTTATAGACCGCTTTGCTACCAAACAGTTGCCACAACACACGCCGTTGGATATGCAACCTAAACGAGCGCAGACGCAAGCGGGCACGGAACAGGTAACGATAGCGGATAATTATTGCTGCTCGGTTAAGGTGGTGCATTATTCTGTGTCCTCTAATTCCCTATCACACGCTACACAACGGGGCGGCCCGAAATTGCCAATGCCCTGTGTGGGACGGTCTGCATTAACCATCCACTTGAAATCTTGATACACTTTTTTGACAGCATCCGAACTGTCCCACATGATAACGCCCTCTTCCGTATCAATTATACGATCACCGAAGCTATTATAAAACACTCGCACGGCTTCTATCAAATCATCAGTATTGATGACAATGTCAAGGAGGTTCATCCAGCCGCCATCGTTATCTTCATCGATACGTAACACAATGTATCGTGCCATCACACTATCCCTTCTAAGTCTTCAACACACCATACAGTCATCTTCTGCCCGCGCCACTTACCATGCCATTTAACTTGGCGCTCATTCAGCTTTTCGCCGGGAACTTTAATCTCAATCAGATAATTAACCTCATCGCGCCCGACCATTATATCAGGGCAACCTTCCCCGACCATGTGTAAATGCTCAACACTAAAACCATGCGCCCGCAAGTAGGCAACAATCTCCGGTTGGTTGGCATCCACCTTAGCGGCTCTACGGGGCATCGGTTTCGCTCAATCTCAATAGTTTGCTAATCACAATCACGTCAAAAATCTCATTGCACTTTGGGCAATGATGGCGCTCGGATAGCCATATGCGCTCGTATCCCTGAAGCCTGTTATCCATCATCTGCCGCCATATAGGTGGTGCGTCAACTGTGCTGTAAGGCTCAATGCCTTCCATACCGCACGCCGGGCATGTATGGTCTTCAGCTATACGCGGTTCATGTAATATCATCACTCACCCTCGCTTTCATGGCTTGCCCGATGCACTGCTAGTGCAGCGCGGCCTTTATCAGTGATGCTAATGACTTCACGTTGCGGGTTTACTGCCCGTCGTTCTGCAAAGCCCCGGTGCTGCAAATACCTAATAGCCTCCGGGTAACGCCTGTAATATTCACCATCTGCGCTCATCTGCCCACCTGTTAAAAACTCTAATAGCCATGCTTCTTCTAGTGTTAACTCTAGCCCATCGTCACTAGTCTCAACCGTCTTTAACCGCTCCGGCGTTTGCTCTAATGCACAAGCCGTCGTTTTCCATGCGTCCCGTTGCGCTGTCATGCCGGTAAGTTCTTCCCGCAGCTTTTCATTGGCAGCTTCCAGCATCCTAATACGTTGTTCCTGTAAGTTTATTAATATGCGATGTTGTTCCATCTGCTGCTGATGGTAGGCGCTGTTGGCTGCATCGTCAATCGACTGCTGCGCTAATATAATGTTACGGTTATCGCTGCTCATTTTGTTTCGCCTTCCTGCCCCGGTGGGCAATTATAAAATATCTTATTGTTGCCGTCTAATTAAACGCAATTACAACTCGTGTAATCGTGAGCATATTATGGTGTTCGGCATCTAACATTATGCGCCCAACGATTCCGACCTGCATAAAATACCCGCCGCGCTCCAGCCTCTCGGCATGTTCTTTGTATTGTTGCATAACAGTAAGCCACTCAACATATGATAGCCAAGTTTCATTCACGTCACCGCCATCCATTACATATTTTGTGGCAGGCGCTAGATTATCAGGATGCCCCTTGAGTTCTGCGACAGGCTCAACACCATCATAGGCGTTTCGCGCACCGCAGATAACTGCAAATAACAAATAATCACGCGGGATTGATACTTCCGCTAAAAACCGCCATCTATTATCATCGTCTGAATATTCAATTGCGAGTACAATATCACCACCCATCATTCCTCCTCTTCTGGCGGGTCTACCACATCAAATAATTCCGAATACATTTGACGGTTCTCGTCTGTTATTTCAATTTCGATAGTGTAGCTAGTCTCGTCAAAGTACCTACTCAACGGCTCCGCATCCGTTACTTTCTCATTATCTTTCATCGCATATTTGAAAACTGAACTCAATTCTGAGATTGTAGCAACACCATCGCTATGCCCTGTATGTGATAGGGCAAAAGCATCGGGGTAGCCCATCATTAAATTCATTAATCTTGGTTCTATATGAGCCTG
>Ga0114923_10000538_pt1 | contig 29341 bp, 27 predicted proteins | sample SumtaG_FD_89578 | JGI IMG/M metagenome (GOLD analysis project Ga0114923, IMG submission 89578) | Deep subsurface microbial communities from Indian Ocean to uncover new lineages of life (NeLLi) - Sumatra_00157 metaG | ecosystem: Environmental > Aquatic > Marine > Oceanic > Sediment | place: near... | reverse complement strand
CCGATTGTGTGGGCGGTATGCGGGTTATCCGGATTTTGGTCAATCATTTTTTCGAAGTTTCCGTGGTCGGCGGTGATTATTGCTGTGCCGCCCATCTCCTTTACTTTATTTAGGATTCTGCCAACACATTCGTCGACGGTTTCAGCGGCCTTGACTGCTGCACTCAGTATGCCCGTATGGCCGACCATATCCGGGTTTGCAAAGTTTACAACGATTACATCGTATTTATTTGATTCGAGTCTTTCCAGCACGATGTCGGTAACTTCATAAACGCTCATCTCAGGCTTTAAATCGTATGTCCTGACTCGTGGCGAAGGTACAATCTGCCGGTCTTCACCGGGGAAGGGTTTTTCCGTGTAGTCATTGAAAAAGAAGGTGACATGTGCGTATTTTTCGGTTTCGGCGCATCTGAACTGCTTTAGTCCGAGTGAACTCCAGTAAGTGCCGAGGATGTTTTTCATTTTCGGCGGCTTCGGGAAAGCTACAGCGGCGTCGATAGTGGCATCATATTCGGTGGTGCAGACGAAATGGACATCCGGCCGGATTGTTCTGTTAAACTCTTTGAAATCAGGCTCGACGAAGGCCCGTGTGATTTCGCGAGGCCTGTCACCGCGAAAGTTGAAGAATATGACGCCGTCGCCGTCTTCGATGACAGCAACAGGTTCGTTGTCTTCATTTACGATGGAGACCGGTTCGATGAATTCGTCGGTGATGTCCTTGTCGTAGCTGTTTTGGACTGCTTCGGCAGCGGAGGCGGCTTTTAAGCTTTTTCCTATGACCATGCATTCATACGCTTTTTGGACACGATCCCATCGGCTGTCGCGGTCCATTGCGTAAAACCTGCCCATGACGGAAGCGATTTTTCCAACGCCCATTTCATTTGCTTTTTTCTCGATGTCGGCGATGTATCCTTTGCCGCTGTTAGGAGGAGAATCACGGCCGTCGGTGAAAGCGTGGATAAAAACGTCCTTTATATTGTTTCTTTTTGCCAGTTCGAGCAGACCATAAAGATGGTCTATGAGCGAATGCACGCCGATATCACTAACCAGGCCCATGACGTGCATTTTGCCGTTTCTTTTCTTTATGAATTTGATTAGTTTCAGGAATTCAGTGTTTTCAAAGAAAGAGCCATCGCGTATGGCGCGGCTGATTCTGACCAATTCCTGCGGGACGATTCTGCCGGCGCCTATATTTTGGTGTCCGACTTCACTGTTACCCATGGTGCCTTCGGGTAGGCCGACGTTCTCTCCGCTGGTATGGATGAGGCAGTTTGGATATTTGGCCATCAGCATATCGTCGGTTGGTGTGTTGGCGACTTTAATGGCGTTGTAGTTGTCCTCTGAAGAGTCGGGGTTGTAGCCCCACCCGTCACGGATGATTAGTACGTACGGTTTGTTTTTCAAGGTTGCTTTTGCCATAAAGAAAAAACCTTTCAAATAAAGCACAGAGACGAGGGGATACCTCGTCTGTATTTTTAGACTGCCATTAAAAGTCTGCTGAATTTAAAGAGATATGATATAAATACGGGGCCGATATGTCAAACATTTAGCGAAAAAGCCGATGAAACAAAAAGTTTTGCTCCTGCTAAAAATTTTTGACAATAACAGCTGCTGTGGTATAATTTGCAGCGGCAAATAGTCAACTGTTTGCACGTGTATAGACGATAAACACAGTGTTGGTCTGTGTCTGAAAGGAAAGGTTACATGTCCGAAAGCAGGGATGCCGGCATTCTGGGAGAGTCCCGTTTTTTCAAGAGTCACGAAATGAAGTTGTTTTTTCTTTTTATAGCAGTTTTGTCATTATTTGGTTTTGGCGGGTGCGGCCGGGAGCAGAGGGCGGTTGACTTATACGTTGACGCGGTCATGCTGCGGGAAATAGACGAAGATGAAATGGCCGTCGAAAAGCTTAACACCGTAGTGGAGATGAACAGGAAATTTACTCTTGCGCATTCGATGCTCGGTGAGATATATGAACAGATGAAGGAATATGAGAAGAGCGCCGCGGCGTATGAAAACGCGACGAAGCTGAATCCCTGGTCGTTCAAGGATTATTTCGGTCTTGGTCGTGTTTACCAGATTATGGAGAAGTTTGCCGAGGCGGTCAGGGCCTATGTGCGGGCGTGTGAAATCAAGCCGAATCACTTTGAGGCACATCTGAACGCCGCCAAGAGCTATTATGAGATCGAAGATTATAACAATACTTTGGTTTATGGCAAGCGCGCGCTCGAAATAGATTCGAACGTGGGCGAGCTTCAGAAGGTCCTCGGTGATGTTTACGAGGAGCAGAAGGACCACGAGCAGGCGATACGTTCTTATAAACGTGCGATGGAACTGGACAGTGACAATACGCAGATTATGGTTTCACTGGCGGTTGCGTATCTTAGGAGCAATCAGAATGAGCCTGCCAGAGAGCTTTTGAAGACAGTGACCGAAGCTGAGCCCGACAACAATGCGGCATATCAGTATCTGGGGTATTGTTATCTTCGGTTTAACAGCAAGGCGACGGCATCCTACAAGCAGGTTCTGGAAACTGACCGCGAAAATGTAGCCCTTTTGATGTCATTGAAGGAAGAAGCAGAGGAGGCCCTGGAAAACGCGATAAACAGCTACGACAGGGCGATAGCGATAAATGAACGGGACTGGGAGGCTTACCGCGGGTTAGGTGTTGCTTACATGCTTCGCGCCTTGAGCGAGCAGAACAAACTTCTCAAGGCCAAGGCGATATATCAATGGCGTCTGTCTCTGGAAATCAACCCTGACCAGCCGCGTCGGGATAAGCTGCGGAGTCTGATAGATAAATATTCACAGTGACGTTTTCATTTTATTTTTGAGGCGAGAACGAGTTGGAGCAGGAAGTAAACAATACCCGGCCGAATTCAAGCCGGGTTTTTTTCAACGATGGGGATTTCAAACTGCCGGACGCAGTGGCTCATCTTGTATTCTGGCCTTTGTTTGTGGTCGGTTTTACGCTGGATTTGTGGAGCAAGTGGGTGGTATTCAAATGGCTGGAAACTAAATCCGGCTACAGTGTTTCGGTTGTCGATGGGTTTTTTCAATTGGTGATGGCTCAAAATGCCGGAGCGGCGTTTGGGATTGCAGCCGGCAAACGTGGGCTTTTGGTGATAGTTTCAGTTATTGCGCTGCTTGCAATTATTGGAGTATTTCTTTTTGGGCAGGTACGCAAGAGAATGGTTCATGTGGCGTTGGCGCTTTTCGCGGCAGGGATTTGCGGCAATTTGTATGACAGGATTTTTAATCAGGGCCTTGTTCGGGATTTTCTCGATGTTTATTACGGGCACTATCATTGGCCGGCATTTAATGTCGCAGACAGCTTGCTTTGTATCGCGGTGGGGCTGTTGGTGATTTCAAGTTTTGTTACTGAGAAGCCCTGTCAAAGACATGTTCAGCCACATAAATAGGGGTATTTGAAGCTACGCCGAGTGCGATTGCGTCGGAGGGACGCGAATCGATTTCGATGGTTTTCCCGTTGGAGCTTAGCATTATCTTTGCGTAGAAAGTATGGCTGCTCAGGTCATTTATGACGATTTTTTCTATTTTGCCCTTGAGCCCTTTTATTACCCTGTCCAGCAGGTCGTGGGTCATGGGCCGGGGAGGCGTGATGCCCTTTAGGCGGCGGTCAATAGCAAAGATTTCAACGATACCGATGACTATCGGAAAACTCCGTTCGCCGTTGCGTTCTTTGAGGACAATTATCTGCTGGTCGGATGTTTCATTTATGATTATTCGCGATAATTCGACTTCAACGTCCATTTTAATCGCCTTTGCTTTTTAAGCCTCCAACTCTGAAAGATGTTTGTCTATGGTTTGCAATTGTTCGGTTAATTGTTTTAGTTTTTCTTCTGCCTGCTTTACGACCTGTAGCTTGGCTTTGTTTATAAAGTTTTTGTTATTTAATTTGGCCTGTATTGGTTTCAGGGCGGTTTCGACCTGTTTTTTTTGCTTTTGCAGCCGTTTTCGTTCGGCATCCGGGTCGATTGCGTCATGCAGATAGAGCTGCATCTGTTCGACAATGGTTGCAGCGGCGTTTTTAGGTTTTTTGATTTTAGGTGAGGCATCGAATTGTTGCAAATTAGCAAGCTGACAGATAAGGCCGGTGTTTCGGGTTAGAATGTCCGCAGTTTCCTGTGGCGCTTTTGCAGAAGCTTTCAGGTTTTCCGATGGTGGTATGTTATATTTGCTTCTGATATCCCTTATTGCTCGCGTTGCCAGTTGTATGAGTTCAATTTGTTTTTCAGTGTTTTGGTCTCTTAACGAATCAATATTTTTCGGCCAGCAGGCGACCACAAGCGCATCGGCCTTTTCGGCATGGGCTATTGTGTTAAGTTTTCGCTCAGGTACTATTTCGTTTAGTTTTTGGAAAATCCCCTCGGTGATAAAAGGCACAAAGGGGTGCAGCAGGCGCAGGGTCTGGTCGAGAACAAAGGCCAACACATTTTGAGCAATAGACCTTTGCTGGTTGTCCTGCATTCTCGGTTTTGTCCATTCGAGGTACCAGTCACAAAAATCGTTCCAGAAAAACCGGTAGATTTGGGCGATAGGTTCGCTGTATTTGAACTCGTTTATCTGATGGGTGACCTCTGCAATGGTCTGGGCAAGGCGCGAAAGAATCCAGCGGTCGGCTATGTCCATCTTGTTTTTGTCGAAGCTCTCGGAGTCAATGCCGTCGAGGTTCGTCATAACAAAGCGAGAGGCGTTCCAGAGCTTATTGCAGAAGTTTCTGCCGATATCAAACTTGGGCGAAGTATTGACGGTCCGGCCGTCGGGCAGCGTCATTTGTGCTACGGGCATTCGGATGTCCTGAGTGTTGGTCGTCATACTTGTCAGCGTGAAACGCATCGCATCTGCCCCGTGGCTGTCGATAGCTACCAGCGGGTCGATGCCGTTGCCGAGGCTCTTGGACATTTTGCGCCCTTCGCCGTCCTGTATCATTGCGTGGATGTAAACATCTTTGAAAGGTATATCTCCGGCACAATACTGGCCCATCATTAACATTCGCGAGACCCAAAGTGTAATAATCTCCCTCGCTGTACAGAGCACGTCGCCTGGATAAAAGGTCTTCATCTCCGGCGTATCGTCCGGCCAGCCCAGTGTACTGAATGGCCATAACGCAGAACTAAACCATGTGTCGAGGACATCTTCATCACGATGTATAGACTGTAGATTGCTCATAAAAAGAGGCTCGATACTTCTAGCTTTTTCATAATAAGAATTATTATCCCCAGACTTGCTGTTTTTAATTGCAGATATCGCATCCAAAGCTTCTTGTGCTTTAAGTGTTTTTCCACAAATAAAGATACCAATGGTAGCCAGCTTGCTGTCGAAATCACGTTTAATGAAATAAAAGTTTTGCTCGTACACTAGCCCCCAAGACTCCAAAATCCCTCTAAGTTCATCAGGGTACTTATTTGGATCATGTGAATCGCCTGGCTTTGCTGTTTGTACAGATAAGAATTCTGCTGCCCATATCGGTATCTGATGACCCCACCAGAGTTGTCTTGAGATTGGCCAGTCTCGCAGGTTCTCCAGCCAACTCTGGTATGTTTTGGCATATCTTTCGGGGATAAAGCGTAGTCTGCCGTCGAGCAAAGGTTTAAGTGCCAGTCCTGCAAGGGAATTGACTGGAACATCCGTCCCTTCTATAAAGCCGGACCCGAATTTTTTCGCTAAATGTTCAATAGGTTTTTTGACCGCGATATACCACTGGTCGGACAAATATGGCTCGATGGGCACGTGACTGCGGTAGCTGTGCCCGACCTCGTGAGTATATTCACGAGTGTCCTCCAGCAGCTTTTCCTGCCGGAACCATTCCACGATGGCCTCACGGGCCTCAAAGCGGTCCATGCCGATGAGGTTTTCGACATCGGGATTTTTAATATTTTCCCAATCGGTCCAGCCGTGTCTATCGCTTATAGAACCATCCGGAGCCATAACGTTGATAAATACGTAATCTCTAGCATCATCTCCACAGCCATCTGGCATTAAGGCTGATGCAATTTCTTTTGTATGTCGTTCGCCAATTGCATAATCGTCAGGGTCGTGAGCGGGTGTAACTTTAAGGAAGCCGGTTGAGAACTTGGCTTTTTCGTCCTCGCTCTTAGGGTCGGGCAGAACGACGTGTTCGTCTGCAATTATGGGTATTATCCTGCCGACGATGGGCAGGTGTACTTTTTTACCGAGCAGGGCGGTGGCCCGCGGGTCAGCAGGGTTCATCGCAACGGCTGTATCGCCAAGCATAGTCTCGGGCCGGGTCGTAGCCACAGTAACATGTTCAATGCGTTTCCCATCGATTTCGACCGGCTCAACCAGAGGATATCGCATGTACCAGAAATGCCCCTGTACGGTTTCGTGCTCGACCTCATCATCTGCCAGAACGGTCTGAGTGGCCGGGTCCCAGTTGACCAGTCTTTTGCCGCGATAGATAAGTCCATCCTTGAAGAGCTTAAAAAATGTTGCCCGGACGGCTTTTGCACAAACCTTGTCCATTGTGAATCTGGTCCGCTCCCAGTCACAGGAGCAGCCCATCGCTTTTAGCTGGTCGATGATTTGAGCTTCATACTCGTCTTTCCACGCCTGAACACGGGCCACGAATTCATCACGTTCAAAATCGGTCCGCCTTTTGTTTTCCTCGGCCAGAATTCTTTTTTCGACGACGGTTTGCGTTGCGATTCCCGCGTGGTCGGTTCCCGGCATCCAGAGCGTATTGTAATTCTGCATCCGTCTGAAGCGAATAAGAACGTCCTGCAGGGTATTGTTCAGTGCATGACCGAGGTGAAGGGCGGCGGTGACGTTTGGCGGCGGAATTACAATGGTGTATGGTTTTGGGTCGCTCGTTTTACCGTCAGGCATCGCCTGGGCGCGAAAATATCCCCCTGAAAACCAGATTTCGTTTGCCTGCTTTTCTGTTTTTTGGGGTTTATAGACTTTAGAAAGCTCTTTGGCCATAAGCTCGTACCAACCAAATTCTGTAAAAAAAATTCCGGCAATTGTGCATAAATGCCGGAATTTTATTCTAATAAAAACAGACCACAATGTAAAGCTAACAATTGTGGCATTGCTGCGTTAGTCGAGGTTCATTGTCATGAGGAACTCAGCGTTGCTTTGGCACTTGCCGAGTCGGTTTTTGAGCAGTTCGATAGCCTCGGTTGGGTTCAGCTCGCTCAGAACTCTTCGCAGCCTGTAGGTCAGCTCGAGTTCCTTAGCTTCAAGCAGTAATTCTTCACGTCTGGTGCCGCTTCTGCTGATATCAATTGCCGGCCAGGTCCTTCTGTCGACCAGTCGTCTGTCGAGGTGCAGCTCCATGTTTCCGGTTGCCTTGAATTCTTCGAAGATGACCTCGTCCATTTTTGAGCCTGTGTCGATTAATGCCGTTGCAAAGATGGTCAACGAGCCGCCGTGTTCAACGTTTCTGGCGGCACCGAAGAATTTTTTCGGCATCTGCATGGCGCCTGCGTCCACACCACCGGTCAGGATTTTACCCGAATGCGGCATCTCGGTGTTATATGCACGTGCGAGACGGGTTATTGAATCGAGCAGGATGACCACGTCTACACCGTATTCGACAAGCCTTTTTGCCTTTTCGATAACGATTTCGGCGACCTGGCAGTGGCGTGCGGCGGGTTCGTCGAAAGTGGAGCTTATAACCTCGACGTCTTCGGCGGTTTTTCGCGACATTTCGGTAACCTCTTCCGGCCTTTCGTCAATCAGAAGCACTATCAGTTTTACTTCAGGATGGTTGGTGCTGATGGCGTTTGCTATTTTTTGCAGCAATACCGTTTTTCCGGTTCGGGGCGGTGCAACAATAAGACCACGCTGTCCTTTTCCGACCGGCGTTACGAGGTCGATAATTCTCATGTTTAATTCTTCCGTGGTTGTTTCAAGTATGAGCCTTTGCTCCGGGTGCAGTGGTGTAAGGTCGCTGAAAACCACCTTTTCAGCCAGATTATCGGGGTCTTCGTAATTTATGGCCTCGACCCTTAGCAGGGCGAAATACTTTTCGGAATCTTTCGGCGGCCTGATTTGACCCGAGACGATGTTTCCCGTTCGCACCCCGAATCGCCTGATTTGTGAGGGAGAAACGTAGATATCGTCTGGACTGGAAAGGTAGTTATAATCCGGGTTTCGCAGAAATCCATAGCCATCGGGAAGGACCTCGAGTACCCCTTCACCGTACATCAGGCCGTCCTGGCGGATGCGTTCCTTGAGTATTCTGAAAATCAGGTCCTGCTTTTTCAAAGCGCTGTATTCCTGGATATTTTCTTTTTTTGCCATGTCATGCAGTTCCATGACGGTAAGTTTCTGCAGGTCGGTCAGATACAGGCTGCCTTTTTTAATTCGCTCATATTTTGCATGAGTGGATTCTTCTTCGGCTTTTTTGCGATTCTGAGCCTCTTGTGCAGTTTCGTCTGTAGGTGCAGTTTCGTCTGTAGGTGCAGCTACACCGGCGTCCTGCTCCGTGGGGGCCTCGGCATATTTCTGCTCGTTGCCCCGCATTTCAACGTGTCTTTTTTTCTTCTTGGTTTTGCGTTTTCTTGTGGCTTTTGCCATGATTACTCCTTTTTCTTTTGCAAAGCGTCTAAAGTCTTAATTAAGTAACTTGCCCTCAGGGACAAAACGGGATGTGGAACTTCAAATAAGCAGAAATAAAATTTAGTATCCTAAAGCGGGTCTTCTAATATGAGTTATCTGCGATAAACCCCACTTACCCATTTTTTATAATATTTGAGAAGATCTCAGTGACTTGCTCGGCTAGCGCCGATAAGTCAGAATTGTTATCAATTGTATTATCGGAGACCTTAGCCTTGTTGTCCAGAGAAATTTGAAAATTTTCTCTGATTTTAAGTTGATTTTTGTTAAAAACGCCGATTTTTTTGGCCCTATCGGCCTTTAATTCGTCTTTGCAGTCGACAAAAATAAGCCTGTTGCAGCGGTTTTGCCAGCCTGCTTCCAGCAAAAGAGGTATATCCAGCACGATAGCTTTTACCTGTGCCCGGCTGTTGTAGGTTTCGATGAGCCTCTCGCAGCGCTGAAGGACAAGGGGGTGAATTATACTGTTGAGCTTGGATAGTTTTTCCTTGTCCACAAAGGCAATGTCGGCTAGGGCCTTTCGGTCGATTTGGCCGCTGGTATCCAGAATTTTCTGGCCGAAGAAATCCAGTATTTTTTGCTTTATCCCGGGCTCTTCCAGTGCATGGTGGGCGATTTTGTCGGCGTCTATAACCACGCAGCCGAGTTGGGCGAAAAGCTCGGCGACGGTGCTTTTGCCCGAGCCGATGCCTCCAAGGATACCGATAATTGGTTTTTGCTGCGGACTTCTCACAGGGAAGGAGTCTAAATGCTCAGGCACCGACAGTCAAGCCCAATTGGTGTTTTAACGCTCTTAAGAAGGAGCTTGCGACTATGTATCTGTATAGGCGTATATGGTATGCTGTTTTTGCATGGCCTTCTGTAGGGCAGGTAAAAGATGGTTCTGAACCACGGCTTCCCAGGTCATGTTCTTTGCAAGCTCATATCCAGCCTGAGCCATGTTTTCAGTTTCAATTTGGCTTTTTGCCAGACGCCCAGTTATCTGCTTGGCGACCCTTTCGCTGACGCGGTGTTCAATCCGGTCCCGCACGACCCGGTCAATCCGAAGAAGTTCGTGGATGTCACTGGAGTTGTGACTGTTTAAATTTGTGTAGTCGGCTATAACGAGGTTCTTGATGTCCTCTGTGCCGGCGGTGTCTATTATAAATCCTGCGCAGCCGCAAACGTGGCTGACCACACATATTCCGCCAAAGGTCAGCGGTTCAAGCTGAGCGATGCCGAAAGGCTCGTAAATACTCTGGCCGAATTCAACATCGGCCCCCTTGCGGATGTCCATAAATTCCATCTTTTCCGGCATTCGATGGCCGCAGGTTTGGGGTGAAAAACCGAACTGGTTTATGAAAATAATTTTTATATTTCTGCTTTTGGCGTTGAATTCCTGGACCGCGGCGTAGAAGTTAGCCTCTCCCCCGGAAAGGTCGGGCATGCCTTCACGATGAACAACGGGCCAGTTGTACTCGGCTTCCATTTGATAAATGTCGCAGATACGGCGTTGAGCAACTTCTGTGGACAGTAGCAATAGCACGCCGGTTTTTTCCTGGGTTCTGAATTCCTTCTCGATATGTTCGAGAACACGCAGGTCACGCCAGAGACCTTTGCTTTGTACCAGCCTTGTGACATGGGTGAAGATAAAATCAGGCTTGTAGCCTAACAGTCTATTACAATATTCCTGGAGTTTTTCCCTTGAGTGTTGTTTTTCATCGGCGGTGATTTGATATGCCGGGATACCATTGTAAACAATATCAATATCGATATTTTCAAATTCAGGCGACAGGAACCTCAATTCCTCTGCGATATAATTGCCGACGGCACATATCGCGTCACAGTGCCTGGAAGCCTCGACGAGAGGATGCTTGAAAAAGCTGTTCTGGTCACCAAATGCGTCGTTTACATAGAGGTTGTTTTCATGGGCCTGTTTCATTACGTTGTAGAACATCGTGTCGTGGCCCGGATGATGTTCGACAATGCGCCGCATTGTGGCAACCTCGTGGGCGTAGAAGACGGTTTTAAAATCACATGTCGAATCCATAATGGCCGCCAGAACCGTCGGCATGCCCATAAACTCGTGCGAGATGACAATTGTCGAGTCGGTAGCTGCATTGATTGCCTTTAGGGCGGCAATGGCTACCGGCGCCAGTCTGACGTATTGTTCGTATTCCCATAAGTTTTCGAACTGGTCGCTGCTAATTCCAAATCTTTCATAAAGTCGCTTTTTGAATTCGTTGATAATGTTCTGGTCGAGGTGTCGGACGTCGATAAGAAGCACTTCGGGCGAGCTTTTTATGCCTGTTTGCTCGTCGACGAATGTTCGCCTGCCATAGACGATGCCGGCGTTGTAACACTGCTCAATTTTGTGGAATGCTTCGAGGTATCCCATGTTCACCAGGCCGTCGATTGAAGAGTAGAGCACTTCACCATGGTCGCCAAGGCGGTTTAAAACTGAGCCCTCCGTTGAGAACAGTGGACCGACCAGAATTGACCGCTGGACCGAATCAAGGTAGGAATTACAGGTGAACAGACCCTGCAGAACAGCGCCTATCCCCCCGATTTTGCCTATTACTTCATGGGTAACATGAACTGCTGTTGTTTCACCGGCCATAATAAGGTTCCTTCCGTGTTGTTGTCTTGAACGTATCTCTATATAAAGTATAGAAAGCGCATTTATCGCAGCCAAATAGAGTGGTGACATGGGAAGAGTATTTTTTGTCGTCCGAAAAGACCGTGAGATTTTGCAGAATAAGAGGTGTTTTTTGGGACTTAGGTGTCCCTTGTAAAAAATTTCGTTATTGGTTTAGACTATTTTACTGCGAAGCGCTCTTATCAGCCCCGAGAGTATCTGGGAAGGGATATTGGCCAGCTCCGGTTCCGGTATTTTGCTTAGTGCGATTTTGTCGATAGTTTGTAACGCTCTGGAGCCGCACGCGGCTATTGGGCTGACCATTGTTTCGGCACGTTCGAGTTCCCCGTCGGCCATTTGACGTAGATACGAGATTATTTTTATTGTCAAATCTTTGTCGTTTAAATCGGAGCCGGAAGTGCCGGCAGTTTCAGTAAAAGCGGGTGTCTCAGAAAACACCTCATTCGTTTCGGGAGGTTCTTCGTTTTCGCTTAATATGTCCTGTCGGAGCTTATTTGTTTCTGCAAGGAGCCGCTGCTGTTTTTCTTTTTCACTTTCGTCTACCGGAGCGAGCTTCAATTCTTCGTCTGCGTCAAGGCTTGGGACATATACCTTGTTATGGCAGGCGGGGCATTTACCCCATTTGCCACCTGCGCTGTCAGGGGCCTCAATTTTTTTACCACAGTGTTTGCAATGAATTGCAATAGCCATTTTTCCACCTCTACTGAATTACAGCTTATCAATCTTTTTTATATTCTGCAATTACTTCGGTACTTATACCGCCCCGTGGCGTAAAACTTGCCGTAACCTTCATTCGCCGCGGCTTGCAGGCTTTGGACAAATCGTCGAGGATTTCATTTGTCAGGGTTTCATAGAAGATACCTTTGTTTCGGTAGCTTTGCATATAGAATTTCAGGCTTTTTAGCTCGATGCAAACTTTGTTTGGGCAGTATTCGATGATTATTTCGCCGAAATCAGGCTGGCCGGTGCGAGGACAAACGCTTGTAAACTCAGGACATCTGACGGTAATGTTGTAGTCCCGTTCGGGCCTCGGATTTTCGAACAGTTCCAGTTCAGGCTTTTCGCTCATATTATTTAATCTCGCAAAAATCCCACTAAACTAATATAATAAAAACCTGCAATTTTGCAAGGCCCAAGAAGAATGTCCACAAAAAATAAAAAAGCAGTTGTTTTGCTGAGTGGCGGCCTGGATTCTGCCACGGTTCTGGCTGTTGTTGTCAGTCAGGGCTTTCAGTGCTATGCCCTGACATGTCTCTATGGTCAGCGACACCGGATAGAGCTGGAGGCGGCCAAACGGGTCGCAGTGTCCCTTGGGGTTATTGAGCATCGGTGTATCAATATTGACCTTGCACAGTTTGGCGGTTCTGCCCTGACGAATTCGGCTCTTGAAGTGCCTAAGGACAGGGCTCAGCTGAGTGATTCAGGCCGTATCCCGGTGACATATGTGCCGGCGCGTAATACGGTATTTTTGAGCTACGCTCTTGCATGGGCCGAAGTCCTCGGTGCGTTCGATATTTTTATAGGTGTTAACTCGACCGACTACAGCGGCTATCCCGATTGCCGGGCCGAATTCATTGAGGCGTTTGAAAAGACCGCAAACCTCGCGACAGCGGCAGCGATTGAGGGAAAAGGCCGCTATCGTATTCTCACCCCAATTATAAACATGACAAAAGCTCAGATTATTCTTGCCGGAACGAAACTTGGGGTGGATTATTCGCTGACGCATAGTTGTTATGACCCGGACGAGCGAGGCGTCAGTTGCGGTCGCTGTGATTCGTGCCGATTGAGACTGAAGGGCTTTTCTGAGGCTGGCCTGAAAGACCCGATTGAATATGTTGCTTCAAAATAGCAGGGGGGTAAAGTGAGGATAAACGAAATTTTTTATTCATTGCAGGGAGAGGGTTTTCTTGCGGGTGTTCCGAGTGTTTTTGTCCGCCTTGCAGGTTGTCCTTTGCATTGTCGGTGGTGCGATACGAAGTATGCCTGGCAGCAGTCAGCCGCGACGCACTATAGCATCGGGAAAATAGTTCGGGAAATTGGACAGTGGACATCTGGCTTCGTAGTTATAACAGGCGGTGAGCCTATGATTGACCCGGACCGGACTATAAACAAAAATCTGCCTGAGCTGGTTTGTGCTCTGAAAAAAATGGACAAACACATAACCATAGAGACCGCTGGCATTGCCTTTATACCCGATATGCCGTGTGATTTGATGAGTATAAGCCCGAAATTGAGTAACTCCACGCCCGAAGATCCGAAAGTCGCGAAGATTCATGAGGATTCGAGACTCGATGTTGCTGTCCTTTCCGAGTTGGTGGGCCAATACGATTACCAGTTGAAATTTGTGGTCGATACCGAAGACGATTTGCCTGAGATTGAGAAGACCATAGAGGAAATTGGAAATGTGGACTCTAAAAAAGTCCTGCTTATGCCACAGGCCAAAACGAGAGCCGAACTGCTCGCAAAGTCGCCGATGGTCGCCGATTTATGTAAACAAAGTGGCTTTGCCTTCTCGCCGCGACTCCAGCTTTTACTTTGGGAGGAGCATCCCAATAAATAATCAGCTTTGGTGTTAAAAGGGGGTTTGTATTGGAGCATTTACTTGTATTTTGGAATTGGTAATTGACAATCAACGATAAATATTCAATAATCGCTATTTTGTTGATATGCCCGGGTGGCGGAATTGGCAGACGCGCTAGCTTGAGGGGCTAGTGTCCTTAGGGACGTGCTGGTTCGACTCCAGTCCCGGGCAATCCTTTTTTATGGTTTAGGTCAGGCCTAAACGTTCTGCCTCCTCATATAAACCGTACTGTTTCATCTTTTTAAACAGGGTTGTTCGGTTTATCTGCAACGCTTCGGCGGTTTTCTGCCTGTTCCAGTGGTTGGCTTCGAGCGCCTGGCGGATGATGTTTTTCTCCGGCTCTGCGAGCGATTCTTTGAGGCTCATCGAGTTATATGATTGCTGCCGAAGGTCCTGGGCCTGTATTATCGAACTGGGCAAATCCTCGGGTTCTATGTGTTTGTTCTTGCTTAAGAGCACTGCCCGCTCGATTACATTTTCCAGTTCACGGATGTTTCCAGGCCACAAGTAGCGCTCCAGATGTTCCAGTGCCTGGTCTGAGACGCTGAGTTTTTCTTTATGGTGTTGGGCGGAGTAGATGCGCAAAAAGTGCTTCACCAAAAGCGGTACATCGCCCAGCCTTTCACAAAGCGCAGGAAGATTTATCGTTACGACGTTTACGCGGTAATACAAGTCCTCGCGAAAGTTTCCTTTTTTGACCTGTTCTGCCAAATCCTGATTTGATGCCAGTATGATTCGCGTATCGATTGTTTTCGTCTTGTTGCTGCCGACAGGCTCGAACTGCCTGTCCTGGAGCACGCGGAGCAGTTTAACCTGCAGGGCTTGTGATGCGTTGGCGATTTCATCGAGGAAAATCGTCCCGCCGTCGGCGGCTATGAATTTGCCTTCTTTGTCGCTTATTGCGCCGGTAAAGGACCCCCTGACATGCCCGAATAATTCGCTTTCGAGCAGCGTTTCAGGAATTGCGCCGCAGCTTACCTCGACAAAAGGTTTGTTTCGGCGACTTGAACGTTGATGTATTGCACGGGCGAGGATGCTTTTACCGGTACCTGACGGGCCTGTCATCAGGATTGTTGTTGTGCTGTCGGCAACAGCCTCTATGAGGTCAAAGATTTTGGCCATTTTATAGTCGTGACTGATTATGTTTTCAAAGCTGTATTTTTGTTCGAGCTGCAGCCGCAGGCTCTCGTTTTCGCTCATTAAGGATTGCTGTTTGATTGCCCTTTCGACGGCCAGCCGCAGTTCGTCGTCAATGATGGGTTTGGTTAGATAATCATATGCCCCTCTTTTGATGGCTTTTACCGCGCCGTCGATGCTTCCATAGCCGGTTATTACAATTACGACCGTTTGGGGATGTTCGTTCCGTACGGTATCGAGCAGCATAAAGCCGTCGCCGTCGGGCAGATTTATATCGGTTATGACCAGAGAATAATTTTGGTTTTGCAGTTCAGCAACAGCTGAATTTAGCGTTTTGGAGCCTTTTGTCTGAAATCCTTCGAGCGACAAAAATTCACAGAGTGAATCGAGTATAATTTTGTCATCGTCTACTATAAGAACACTTTTTTCGTTGTTCATGATTATCCTTCTATTGTCTACTTTCATTGATTTGGTTTTCAATGGGCAAATAAACCGTAAATATACTGCCGCCTGCGGGGGCGTTTTCAGCGGTAATTCGGCCGTTGTACCTGTCGATTATATCTTTACATATTGCAAGTCCCAGTCCCGTGCCTTTGTCTTTATCTTTAGTGGTGAAAAAAGGTTCGAACAGCAATTGCTCATTTTCGGGAGCAAAGCCGGGCCCCGTGTCCTGTAATTTAACCACGATGGTGCCATCAGCAGTCATGTGTGTACTTATGGTAAGCGCTCCGCTTTCGCCCATGGCCTCGAGAGCATTTTTTATCAGGTTGCAGAATACCTGAAACAGGTTACCCGTTCTGACTTTTGGTATCGCCGCGGTGTAGTTTCTGGATATCTTTACGTTTGAAGCATGCACTTTTGTGTCCATTGTTTTAATAGCATCTTCGATAAGCTCCTCTATTTTGACATATTCAAATGATATGTAGGTGCTGCGCGAGAATTCGAGCAGGTCACTTACAATCTGAACCATTCGCATCAGTCCCCGCTTGCATTGGCCAAGATACTCTTTCGGTTTGTCCAGCTTTTCCTGCTCTATAATTCGCAGGGTAAGATTAATATATCTTAAAATGCCATCCATCGGATTGTTCAATTCGTGTGCAACTTTGGAGGCCAGTTTCCCCACGGCGGCGAGTTTTTCGGCATTTACTAATTGTCTTTGCACGTTGATAACATCCGTGATATCTTCGATGGTGACAATGCCGCCGATTGGCGCCGATGAATTAGTCGAGTCAAGAGGTGTGCAGGTTATACGAAGCTGCTTCTGTTTGTCGTCTGCCGACGATTTATAGCTGACACTTTCAAATGTTGCGATTTTGCTTTTTGACAGGCAGTCACGTAATTGTTCCGTCCAGTTTTGCCAGATTTCGGGATCGGTGCCCTTTGCGAGTGACTTGTCAATGGTTTGGTCCAAGGTTATAAGTTCAGCTGCACGCGGGTTGGCCTCTATGACTTTCAAATCGTGCCCGAAAGCGACAACCCCAATGGGCAGTACCGAGAAGACTGATTCCCCCAGAGGGCCGAACTGCAGCTCTGCCTGGTGGCCCTTTTTAGGCCGGTTCAAATTTGCTTTTTGATTGTCAGGCATAGGTGAAATAATAAACACTCTTTGAATATTGTCAAACATATATGTTGCAAAAAAACAACATTACTGTTGTTTTTTCGGCTCGGTTAGCCCTTGTGTTTAGCAAAAAACGTAACTTTTTGTAGACTAAGGAGCTATCTACTCTTTTTGTTCTGCCGAAGGGCAAAAAAGCTTTTTCTGTGTTGTTATTAAGCAACGCGGGGTAAATCTTCGGTTGGTGACTTTGGTATTTGCCCGATAGAATTCAATTAAAGCTTTGTGATACAGGGGTTTGTAAATGTAAAAATGGGGTATTTTTACATTCCCGAAATGGTATGACTTTTGCTCAGTTATCTCGTAACTAACATGATAATTGTGGCATGGAGGCGATGATGAGCTCGATTGAGAAACGGAAATTCAGGCGATTGCCGGTTTCACTTGATTTGTCTTGCAGAAAAGTAGGTTCGTCGGGGGGTAAACCGTGTCGTGGCAGCACGGTGAATGTCAGTTCAGGGGGATTGTTTTTTGAGACAGCCGGTACCTCATTTGAATCCGGCAATCTCATTAGAGTGGATTTGTCGATACCACCGACAGAGGGGCTGCTCGAACTTGGAGGCAGGATTTCTGGTTTTGCGCGTGTGTTAAGAACTTCTCAGCTCTCTCAAGCTCAGGAAAAGCAGGGAGCAGATTTGCCGCGTTATGGCGTGGCGGCAGAGTTTTGTCGCCCGCTGAAACTTTCCACGTAGTTATGACTTGGGCCAGGTGCCCTCGAAAACTTCGACTGCCGGGCCTGTCATATAAACACAATTGTCTTTTTCCGCCCAGTTCAACTGAAGGTCACCACCGGGAAGATGTGCGGTACAAATTCGCTCTGCCCTTTTTGTTAGTACGGCGGCAACGCAGCACGCACAGGCGCCGGTCCCGCACGCCATCGTTATCCCGCTGCCTCGCTCCCATGTTTGCATCGTAAATTCGCTTGGGTTGTCAATTTGTACAAAGTGGGCATTAGTGCGTTGGGGGAAGATGCCGTGGTTTTCGATTACAGGCCCAAATTTTTCAACGTCAAACGTAGCCATATCTTTCCGGAAGAATACCGCGTGTGGATTACCCATCGAGACGCACGTCATTACAAAAGCGCGATTTTGAAACTGCATCGGCTGTTCAATTACTTCTTTAACAGGCAGGTTTACAGGTATCTCAGAAGCCGTCAGTACAGGCTGGCCCATATTTACACATACCTGTTGTACTTTGTTCTTATCATCGGTTAAAAGACCGACCGTAAGAACACCGTTGCCTGTCTCGATTTTTAATGAGGCGCCGCAGCGGGGCTGGCCGGGTACTGTTAAGGGTTTCCGTCCCTTGGCCAGTTTGTGCTCGTAGGTGTACTTTGCAACACACCTTATCCCGTTGCCGCACATTTCTGCCTCGGAACCGTCAGCGTTGAAAATCCGCATGCGAACGTCAGCTTTTTTGGAGGGGTATATCAGAATCAAACCGTCTGCACCTATCCCAAAATGGCGGTCGCTGACCATTTGTGCCAATTCTTCCGGCTTTTTTACCTTTTCCTTGAAGCAATTGACATAAACATAATCATTGCCGATGCCGTGCATTTTTGTAAATTTCATGCCTTTGCCCCTTATCTTTGGAACGTAAACAAACAAGTATACTAAGAAATAAGAGAAAATGCAAGATGGAGCCGGCCGAGAAAAAAGAAGAAAAACTCAGAATTATTTGAAGGCGAATTCCTTCTTTCGGGTGTCCATTTGGGCCTTTAGCCGCGCGATAATTGAAGAGTGCATTTGAGAAACGCGGGATTCCGACAAATCGAGGGTTGCACCGATTTCCTTCATTGTCATTTCTTCATAATAGTACAAAACAACAATCAGCCGTTCGGCACGAGTCAAGCCTTTGGTAAGAAGGTTTTTAAGGTCTCGCTTTTGTGCTTCAGTCAGGGGGTCCGTGCTCTTTTTGTCTTTGATAACGTCAATTTCGCGAATGTCCTTTTCGCCGTCGCCTTCGTTATACTTGGTGCTCAGTGATACCTGACTGACCGCATTGGCATCTCGTTGCAGTCTCTTGAAATCGTTCATGCCCAGCTTTAATTCCTTGGCGGTTTCCTTGTCTGTCGGTTTTCGGCCAAGGTGTGTTTCCAGCGAGCGAGTCGCCCGTGACAGGCGATGAGAGCGCGCCCTGACGAGCCGGGGAACCCAGTCCATGCTGCGCAGCTCATCCAGTATGGAGCCTCGGATACGGGGGGTGCAGTAGGTCTCAAACTTTACATTTCTTTCCGGCTCGAAAGCGTTGATAGCATCCATCAGACCGAATATGCCGGCGCTGATAAGGTCATCTAATTCCACCTTGTCGGGCAGTTTGCTGTATAGCCTGTCAGCAGCATACTTCACTAACGGCCTGTAGTGCTCCATGAGGAGATTGCGGGAGTGGTCGTCTTTGGTTTTGTGGAACTGTTCCCACACTTGACTGATGTCAACTTCTTGTGCTTGTTTGGTTTTCACAGTCTTCCTCCGTGAAATTCTGTAAATTTTTAACGTTAAGCCACTCGGTTTTACATCCTTATTCCGGTGCTGATTTTGTTTCTGCGATATCCGGCGATTTGTCGATACACTGCACCTGATATTTATCGACTTTTTAACCTCTGACTTTAAAACAACCGGTCAATAACTTTTGTAAAAACTCGCGTTATCGGTCCTTAATAGAGTTAGAGTTCTCGCTTAACTGTTTGGGTGGTGCTCGAATATCGAAACCATCCCATGTTTTCGCTTAAGCAATTCCGTAGCGACACGCTGGTTGATGGAATTTTCCAAAAGCTTGCCTATCTGGGTTTCGAGATACTCGTCCGGGCTTTTCTTGAGCAGATTAAGGGACTGGTGGTCGGTGGTTGGTTTCACTTCAAAGTTCCCTTCTGCTCCGAATTTTATGTTTTCGCTGTCGTACAAAACCAGACATCTGCTGCGAGCATGCTCGTTTATCGCGATGTTCAATGAGTCGGAGAATTCGTCAACCGCCAGGTCCGCTGGAATAAAACCCGGGCGATGTATGTTCCTTATGTTGTGAGTGATGACCTTTTGGCGGGTATGAGTGAATTCGATTACTTTAACCAGTAATTCAGCAATATTGTCTGTTATCATTGATGTAGGTTCCATGCTTGCCCCTTAACATTTAATGTTGTTTTTTCGCGAAAACCTCGTTAAATTCCCACGCCTCATTTGAGGGAAGTTGCTGTATCATTTCAGGTGGACAAGAAGTTGAGATTTCCGCGACAAGTTCTTGTACCTGGTTTACAAGATCATATGCCTTTTTCCTGTGTTCGAGCCCGATATAACGGGATAACTTTCCCCAGTTTGTTTTTATGGGTCGAAGCTTACCGTCTGTCTGGCGGAGCTTTTCGATGAGTTTTCGCCGGCCGTTTATAATTTCCAGAAGTTGCTCCGGAGAGTTTATCTCAGAGAGTTGTTTTTGCCTGTCCGTGAGAATTTTGAGCTGATGATAGAGATAACGCTGCTGCCTTAAAAGAAACAGTAACTGAAAAGCGGTATTTGTGTAGTGTTCTTTGTCCATCAGCCTTGAAAAATTTTGTTGGCTATAGAGGGAAAGGGTGAACGGGAGTTGGAAGAGGCATAAGTGAAAGGAAAACCTTCTTTTATCATCCCTGAACCTTTCGTCCTTTTGTTAAATCCTTTATATATTAGTTAACTGGCTCTAATTTGAATCGCTCGCGGTCGCTTCTTCTTTATTTAAAATACTTCTGATTTCTGTGAGCGTTTTAGTTTTGTGCAGTTCTATTATTCTCGATAGTCTTTGAAATACGGATTCGTCATATAAACGGTGGCCCCCTTCGGTCCATTTCGCCTCGCGAATAAGTCCCATTATCGTGTAGTTGTGAATAGTCTGTCTTGAGAAGGGGGAGTAACGCACCAGTTCGCCGATGCGATATAGTTTGGCCGGTATTGTAAGTGTCTCAGTCACCGATTTTGAGCCCATCAAAAATGGTCGTTTTATTGGTGTCTAATCTCTGCAATTTAATAATTTTAGAAACAATTCACTTTCTCTTTGCCCTTGGCCTGTACCTGACGGGTTGCACAAAAAATGGATAAATACAAGCTTAGGGCCTATAAAATATATATTGCATTTTATAAAACGTAAAACATATTTTATCGGATGTCAACAGTTTTTTCGATTTTTTTTGATTTTTTTAAATTTTTTGAAAAAGCACGACATCGGGCCTAAGTGCCTTTTTGGCGTGTTTTGCTTTTATTTCCGGTTATTTTAGTGCTGACGGCGACTTTATAGCGGTTCTCAGAGGCGTAATACTGTAATGGCGATTCAGGCGTATTTTCTTGGTGGGCAGGGTTTTTTCCAAAATACACAGACTAAAATATCCGATAGAGGTATGGGAAAATTTGTATAAATGTGCCAAATTTGACTGATATAACAATGTTTTTTTGGTTTTGAGTGATGCCCGGAAGCGTTAACACTTCTAATAACGGCAGTGGGGTCAGTGACAGTATATCCCTGCTTGAGCAGATAACACCACTTGCCAGGCGCATAAACTGCCTCGATATCGGTCGTATAGCCGAAGTGTGTGTTGAGAATGTACCGAAGCTGGTTGGGACGAAGTTTGCATCGCTTTACATACTGGACGAGATTAACAATATTCTGCACCTTCAGAGATACAACCATCCTTTCCTGATAAACAAAATAGTCTCTCTTAACCAGCATCCGCCATCGCCGATGGTTATGGCTATAACAAGTAAAAAGATTATCCAGATAAGCAACATAGACACACATAAACAGCCTGTAATCAAAAAGTCTCAACGTGCCTTCGCGGATAACTACCAGACCAGAAACTGTATAATTGCGCCCCTTATCTGCCAGGATAGAGTTGTGGGGGTTTTGAACCTTGCCGACAAGGTGGGAGGTCAAAAGTTCAGACCCGATGATATTGCACTGGTTGAGTTGTTTAGCCAGCTTGTGGGAGCATCGATAGGCAATATAAAGTTGTTCGAGAAGATACAGCGGCAGGCAACAACGGACGGTTTGACTTCGCTGGCGAACCACAAGACATTTTACGAGGTTCTGGAAAAGGAACTATGGCGTTGCCGGCGTTATGGGGGACAAATATCACTGGTTATGGTGGATGTTGATAATCTCAAGGCGACGAACGATACATACGGGCACCGTATTGGGGACAAGGCGATAAAGGAAATCAGCAAGAGGATAAAGTCGTGCATTCGTCAAATTGACACTGCTGCCCGTTATGGTGGTGATGAATTTGCGGTCATTCTTCCGAACACATCCCTTACTGATGCCGTTCTTGTGGCTGAGCGAATGGTAAAAGGCGTTTCGGAATGTCCGCTCGTCTGGGAAAAAGAACAAATACCCCTCTCAATCAGCGTTGGTCTCGGGCAGTATGATGCCGACAGCAGCCCGGAAGATATAACCAACAAGTCGGACCAGGCCCTTTATTCGGCCAAACAAGCTGGGAAAAACACGTTCAGGATTTTTGAAGCTTTAAAAAAACATTAGTGTCTTTTGCGATTAGGCGTATAGGTTCAACTCCACAAAGAACCGGACAGGCTGCATAAAGATAGGTTTTTGGGAGGTAGGGATAAGAGAGGGCGTAATGACTTTTATAAAGGTCATTACATCACTGCGTGCACAATATGGTAAGTAGAAGTTTTAAAAAAGCAATTTGACGCGAATTATCGAATTCTTTATGTTTTTTTGGTAAATTTCTATGATTTTACCTCACGATTTTTATCTGTTCTTTCAGGATTTAGATTGAAATGGCCGCAGGGGGATTTGCTCTTTACGCGTGACAACATGGAATTAGGAAGGATGTGGTGACATTTTAGCCGTTGGTTTTTTCCAGGTTTTCGAGCTTGTCCTTCAGGAATTGAATTGAGCCTGTCGAAACCGCGTCATAGGTCTCCTTAAGCTGACCGTTGGCATCACCGAAGTTTTTCGTCTGCTTCGATAGTTGTTGCCAAACATCACAGAGATAGTCGTTGTACTCGTGTTCAATGTCGATTATTGACGAAGCTTTGTCTTTTTTGTTCTGAGCACCAGCCGGGGTTGACGACTTCATTGTAGTTAATCCAACAACGTATTCAACTTGTTCGTTTGAGCAACATCATAAGTTATCGACCCTTGAATTAGGTTTGCGTTAGGCAATTAAAATTTAACTCTGGTTCGAAACTGACTTTTACCCTCAAGTGGATTTTTTAGTTTGGGTGCACTGCGCCTTGGGAAAAAAGGAGGGAGACGGACGCCCCCCAATAAATTTTTTCTGAGTCGGTCGACCGCCTCCCCGAAGAAGGAAGAGAGCGAGTTTTATCGGAACTTATTTGGTAATATCTTTCTTTTTATATAACCTCCCTACATATAAAGTATAACCAAGTTTTTCAAATATCCAAATAATTGGAAGATTTTTACACGTACCTATGGCGTTATGAAAAAACGGGTTTTACCGCAGAGGCGGCCCTTGCCCGGAGCGGCTTTTATTTTCGCCATTCAGGTTTTCGGACCATCAGAGGAGGCATCTGGTGAGGCCTGAGGGCTTTTTTGAGCTTATCAGGACCATGGCTGTTTAGATACCATCGAAGGGTAAAAGGCTTTATAGTCAACGGCAACTTCGGTTTTTTGAGTTTGCTCAGCATTTCTTAAGCCTTTTTCACACCTTAAAGACGTTGAGACAACTCCATATCTTTGGATGTCCCTCTATGCTATCGGCCAATCACAATAGCGGCTTTTGCTCAGGTTTAATTATTGTTGGGGGCTTTTACCAGGGAACCTGTCGTATCGTGCTCCAATTGGCCGGCTGAAGGTCGACTTCAAGTAATTCTATGCGGTTTATGAGCCAGTTTTCGTCGCCCTGTTTTGCCAGGGACATTTGCAGCTTTGCCAGTACGATTTTCTTGTACGTTTGAGCAACGTAGCTTTGGTCGTCAAATACTACCCGAACTGTAAAAACAAAATTTGCTGTTGGCGAAGTGATTTCCGAATTGATGATTGTGGTTATGATCTGCTCGACGGTTGGCTCTGCCAGTCTTGCTCTGTAAAAGTGCATGAGACGCTGCTTGTTGCTGTACAGAGAGTCCTTGTAGTTGTCCGCAATAAACGGCTCGATGCCGTCGGGATTTTCCTCTTCGGCTGCCTGGATAACCGCTTTGAGTACGGCTCGTATCTTCTCGTTGTCTGTCTTTACAATGTGGTCCAGTCCGAAACCGATAAGGGCAACCAGCACAGGGACCAAAAGCAGCTGCCAGAATCTTTTTCCCGAGAACATGCCGCGAAGCAGTAGAAGAATAAGCAAGGCGATTATTGCCGCCCCCAGCAGTGTCCATGGCTGTTCAAAAAAATTCCACATTTGTCAACCTTCACTTTTAATTTCGCAGCGACTGGACCGGTGACGGTATCCTCCCACCTCGCGAAATAAATTTGGGCGAAGCGATTTTGGACTTAGCCATTTTGGTCTCCTGTTTCAGGAAAGTTTATTTCCTGCAGCTGCTTGATTTTCGCGTGGTTTGTCATGCCCGGCGCCAGGGGAGTGATTGTTATAAAGCCCTCGACCAGAGCGGTCGTGTCTGTGGTGATATTCTCGGCCCGGTGGGAGCCCCCGGACAGTTGAAATACAATCTGGCCGTGCTCGTTTTTCTGTGGGACGTAAGATTCGTCGAAGCCCTTTGTGGACTGAGGTACCACCTTTACGCCTCGAGGAGCGCCCCTGGAAAGCCGTGGAATGTTAATATTTGTCACTCCGCCGCATTTGATCGGCATAAGCGAATTTAGGATTTGCATGCAGTATTGGGCGGCGGTTTCGAAGTCCATATTAGCATCTTCTTCCGTTGCCAGGCTCATAGCCACAGAAGGAATTTTCAAAAACGCTCCTTCCATCGCTGCGGCCACCGTGCCGGAGTAGTAAACGTTTATGCCGGCGTTGGCCCCGCTGTTAATTCCGGCCACAAGAAGGTCTATCGGCTCCTGATGAAGCTGCATGACGGCCAGCTTTACACAATCTGCCGGCGAGCCCTGGACGCTAAAACCCGTGAAATGCCCGTTGATGCTTATCTTGTTGCATAGCAGGGGTTTTTTGAAGGTAACGCTGTGGCTTGCTCCGGAGCGGCTTTCGGCCGGTGCAACTACCATAACCTCGCCCAGCTTGACCAGCTCCTTATAAATGGCGGCAAGCCCCGGCGCAAAAATGCCGTCATCATTTGTTAGCAGTATCTTCATTGACCAATAGAATAAAGTAAAAACCGGAAAGTAAAAAGCAAAAAATTTGCTGTTTTCGAATTTGGGTTTTTAGTTTTGTTCAATGGCTGTATAATGGCACGCTATGGAAAAATATTTACCAGGCGACGATTCCATCGTGATGACCAGGGAACAGGTTCGGGCCTTTGACCGATGGGCCATCAACACTCTGGGCATTCCCGGAGTTGTTCTGATGGAGAACGCCGGCCGAAGTTGTGCCGAACTTCTCGAAGAGAAACTCGCGGGCTTCAGCGAGCCGAAGGTCTCTATATTCTGTGGTACCGGAAACAACGGTGGCGACGGTTATGTGATTGCACGCTGCCTGTTGAACACAGGCTTTAACGTTAAAGTCGTAATATGCGGAGAACGAGCGAAAATAAAAGGTGATGCAGGGACAAACCTTCAGATTCTGGAACGGCTGGCTGGCACGGTTGCAGAAATGAAGCTTGACGAAGAAAATATCAAAGACGTCGTCCGAAACTTTGCCGCAGATGCGGACATCGTGGTCGATGCTGTTTTCGGCACCGGCTTGAAAGGCCCGCTGAAAGAAAATCATAAGCTGCTGATAGAGAGTATAAACGAACTTGGTCGTCCTGTCCTGGCGGTCGACATTCCATCGGGACTTGATTGTGATACCGGCCGGCCGCTGGGAGCCGCCATAAGGGCTAAGTGCACTGTTACCTTCGTAGCCGTAAAAAAGGGGTTTGTGCAAAATGAACAGGCCGCCCGCTATACCGGTGAGATTTTCACTGCTTCAATTGGCCTCGACCCGAAGCTCAGGTAGACTTTAGAATGCTCCGGGCCGTGTGGCCTGTATCTTATACCCGATGAAATAAAGAAATCTTTCTGCGTTAAATACTGGTATCGACAACGTCTGTGCCTGGCCTCTTGTCTGTTTGTAATGTTCGAGATTGTCCTGCGACCTCTCATATTTCTGCATCGCCATCGGGTCGATTTCCATCTGCTCGAATGTTGGTCTCCTCAAAACCTGTGGAGGCTTTCCAAGAATTACAAAGTCCGTATCCACGGAAATGTCACGTGCGGCTCTGCCGCCCCATTTTTGTATCAGTGCTGTTATTTTCTCTACGGCATCGGCGTCTGTATTGCCGTCATCGTTGAGGTCAAAGTCGCCCGCTACCACAAAAGTATTGACCTGCTCGGCGTCCCATATCAGATTAGCCACGATGTCGTCAAGGATGATGGGATTTCGCGTTTCAGAACGGATAATCCTCGCAGCTGAAATATTTTCACCGACGTTGAACACTTCGATCTCACCCTTGCCCCTGCCGTCTTTGGGGATGGGTATGTTTTTGTCATAAATCGAGAAGGTCAAACCCCTGTATACGCGGTCATCCGAACCGAGATTTATATGTACGATTTTAGTCGGGTCGTCAATTAACAATACCTTCCCGTCGGGCTTGTAAGCCGCCACCTCTGTGTCTGGAGGCGACACGATGCTCTGGAGCTTTTCCTGTGCCCTTTGCATCCTCTCGTGGGCCATCTTCAGTTCAGCTTCGGTTCTCAGCATCCGCCGGTTCAGGTCCCTGCTGGTTTCTCTTTCCTCTTCCAGCTGGGCCATTAGGGTCTGAACCTGGTCCTCTGTGCTTTTTTCCATCAGCGCCTTTAAATCAGTGTAATCTTTCTGAACCGTATCGACCTGCTGTTTATACTGTTCTTTTTCTGCCAGCAGGGTTTGCTCCTTCTCGAAGTTTGCCGCCGCCGCCTCGTCAAAACGTTTTTGAAGTTCCTGAAGCTGCTGTTGTGTTGTAACAGCCACACCACGTTGATTGTCGGCAGTGGTTTTGAGTTTTTCGAGTGTGCGTATCAGCCCAACTTTTTCAGCGTCAAGACCCTCGTAATCTGTGTAATCCTTGGCCAGCAGGGCAAGAAATTCCGTGCTCTGTCTTTTGGCCGTCTCGAGTTTCACCTCTGCAGAGGTATCTTCCGGCTCTCCTCCTATGGCCAGAACCGTCATCTGGTCCATATAGTCAAGCATCGTTCCAAGCCTGCTCTGGGTACCTTGCTTTTCACCAACCAGCGCACCTATTTTTCGAAGTTCCGCTGGTTTGGCCAATTCGTCGGTCTGGCTCTGAAGCTCCGTCGCCTTTGTCCGGTATTCTTCGAATTTCATGTAGCAGGCTATTGCCGCTATTAATACTACAACAAAAAGGGAAACAAAGATTATTAAAGCGATTGTACTGGTGTTACTTTGTCTTTTGCCTATTGGCATAGTGAAACTCCTTAGAAATATCGAAAATCAATCTATCAGGCCCATTTTTAGACTTCTTAAAGGCTGCTTAGACCTTATATTATCGCCGCAACAGCCTGTTAAGTCAACAAAAAAACCGTTAAGAAGGGCTTTTTGGGGTATTTTGGTAATTCCGGAAGGTATTATCGGCTTGCTTTTTAAACCCCAAAGTGCCCATGCTTGCGAATTTTCAATCCTAAAGTTTTTCAAGTAGCCCAGCCAGCTCGGTGATTTTTTTTATCACAAATTCCGCTTTACCATCACTGTTCGGGGACTCTTTTGTATGAAGACGCACCGGACGGATTAGCTGTATTGTACGGATGCCCAGTTTATTGGGTGCGATAAAGTCTTTTTTCTCGTTGTCGGCCACGTAAACGCACATTTCCGCCTTTTCTTTGAGTTTCTCCAGTATCGTTTCAAAACCCCGTGGCGAGGGCTTCCAGAACTCACGCCCGAGCTCCTCGGTATATACTATGCACTTGAAGTATTTCTCAATACCCAGTGCCCGAACTTTGAGCTTTTGCCCCGGTAGAAATCCGTCGGTTATCAACGCAAGCTTGTATTTCTCACTCAGCTTATCAAGCACCTCAGCCGTTTCTGCCGGCAGACTAATCTGCGGCTTGTGACTCCGATAAGCCTCCACCGCCGACTCGATGAGCTTCTCATCATAAACTATGCCAAGTGATTCGAACGCTGCGTTGAATGTCGTTTTCCAGTTGCCCCCCGAAAACTCCTCCCACAGACAATTGAAAATAGTCTCAGCATCCGGCGTATCCGGTATTTGCGATATGAACCAGCTCGCCGCCCGAAAACCGCTCCTGCAGTAGTCGACCTCGTCATAGAGAGTATCGTCCATATCGAAGATAACTGTTGCCACCATAACCGAACCGTCACTATTTAATAAACCAGTGCTTCATTGCTGCTATACACTACATCCCTGTTGTTATATAATATTGCATCGGTATTTTATAATTTATAACGCCAATACGGGCAAGCCAATTATGACAAAGCAGAGATTGCAGAAAATTCTGGCCGCCGCAGGCATAGCTTCGAGAAGACACTGTGAAGACCTTATCCTCGAAGGTGCCGTCCGCGTCAATCGAAAAGTTGTTGATACCCTCCCCGCCTTTGCTGACCCGCAAAATGACCTCATAACCGTAGACGGCAAAAAAATCCGCCCCGCCGCAAAAGTCTATTTCCTTCTCAACAAACCCAAAGGCGTCATCTGCACAAACGCCGACCCCCAGCGCAGAAAAAAAGCCATTGACCTCATCCCGTCCAAACAGCGTATCTTCTGCGTGGGCAGACTGGACATCGACACCTCCGGCCTGATTATCCTCACAAATGACAGCGAACTGGCAAACAAACTCACCCATCCGAAATACCAGGTCTCAAAAACATATCTCGCCATCGTAAAAGGACAAATTGACCCCGCCGCTGTTGCAAAATTGAAAAAAGGTGTTTGGTTCGCAGAAGCAAAAACATCCGCCGCCTACATAAAAGTATTGAAACGGGGCTACAGGGAATCCTCCCTCCAGATTACAATTCGCCAGGGCCTTAACCGCCAGGTTCGAAGAATGCTCGCAAAAGTCGGCCTAAACGTAAAATCTCTCAAAAGAACTAAAATCGGCAGACTCACCACCCGGGGAATCGGCACAGGAAAGTTCAGAAACCTCACCAATACCGAAGTTGACTATCTCAAAAAATTAACCGTTAAAAAAATATCGACGTGATATTAAAAAGACCCCTGCTTTTAGAGCGGAGCGACCGCTTCGCCACCCCGCCAATTCTCCCCATTAATCAATCATCAGTAATCGATAATCAATTAAAAAGCCAGTTACCCACAAACACCCCAAGGTCCAGCCCGTCTATCACCTCATCCTCCGGCTCGGATATATCACATCCCCCTTTCCAGAGCGGGGATTAAATCTTCTCGAAATCTCAGTTTCAAATCCAAAGGCGTGGCGGCCATAAAGACCGCCACGCTTAAAAACAGCTTCTCAAGCCTAGCCTTACCCTACTTATGGAGTACCGCTTACTTCGACATCATCAAGGTACGAATATTCCTGTGAAGGATGCCCACCATTGCTAGAGAACTTTATCTTGAAGTTAGGATTGTTGTTCGCACTCGAACCACACAGCCAGTACTTCTCGGCCCAGTTTGTATCAAGAGTCGATTCAAGAATATGCCACGTGCTGCCGTCATGCCACCTGGCAATGAATTCTTCACCGGGTTCTAGGCCCGTTGTCTTACAAACATACTTGACATGGATGTCGGTATAGCCAGCTGTGCTCACCGTCT
>Ga0114923_10000537_pt1 | contig 29419 bp, 38 predicted proteins | sample SumtaG_FD_89578 | JGI IMG/M metagenome (GOLD analysis project Ga0114923, IMG submission 89578) | Deep subsurface microbial communities from Indian Ocean to uncover new lineages of life (NeLLi) - Sumatra_00157 metaG | ecosystem: Environmental > Aquatic > Marine > Oceanic > Sediment | place: near... | reverse complement strand
CCTCCTGCTCCTCCTACTCCTCCTGCCCCTGCACCAAAGAGAGAACCTCCGCCCAACAATGAATCTGGATGGAATACGCCAGACGTTTGTGTTACGCTGGCCATTTGTGCTGTTTGTGCATCGAGAGCTTCTCTAGCCTCTCCTCTTTGGAAAGCCCCAGTGCCTATAGGACTGGCGCTGCCACCTTTGCCGAGATCCTTAACTGCTGCCTCAACATGAATATCATGCACGTAAAAACTACCCGGATCTGTGCCTTGCTCTAAAGCATCTGCTGCTCTTTCCATGGTATCAACCGGAACACGACTAGAATCAGAACCCCATCCCATCATCATTCTCTCTTCGCCGCCTCTCATGGTCTCTGTTCTTCGTGATCAGGCTTGTGCAGACAATCTACCTTCAAGATGTCTAATCCTATCTCTATAGTCTGCGATTTCTCCCCTAGCATTGTCGATCAAAGATTGATCTATATTAGATGTATACCATTCATCCTGCTTAGTTTTCAAGGTTTCTTGTGCAAGTGCGAGAAGACGATTTTGAAGATCAATGTCGTCTTGTATTCGAGAAGTTAGTGCTGAACCAGTAAGTTTAGAAAATTGTTCGTCCATCTCTCGGCTATGATAAGCACGACCACCTGCCCCGCTATGAGCAGCAATATCTGCTGCTAAATCTCTACTTCCAGTAGCCCCTTGGTACAGTTCACTGGCTCCGTGTGCCGCTGCTCCTGCTGCTCCTGCTACTACCTCTATTGCTTCCCCAACACCAGTTGTTTCCGTAAACCAATTCCATACTTCTCCTAGCGCCCTTTTCAACTCACTAGCTAGCCAAATTGGGAAATCGACAAATGCCGCTTTGAACCCCTCTACTACACCACCTGCCAACTCGGCCATTTTTCCGGGCAAATCTGCTACCATTTGCGTTAATGCTGCGGCTAATATTCCCGGAAGAGCTTTCAGTCCCTCCCATATCCACTTGGCAAGATCTAAAGCCAAATTAGCCAAGCCCTTTAAGATTCGCATTGGAAGACTCTTGAAGAACTTCACTATCGCATCGCAAAGATCTGGAATAATAGAATGTCCAACCAGAATGTTGTACAGCCACTTAAATGGCGCAAGAATGCCATCTACTATCCCCCAAACAAAATCGCTGAATGTGGTTATAGCCGACCCAACATTACTCAAGATGTACCCCAATACCTTGAACGCATTTATGAGTGGCGTAAGAGCTACCTTCACTAAGAATCCAATCCCTCTCAATAGCAGTTTCAATGCTGGAGCAAGCCATCTTCCAATAGCTTTAGATACTAGGACAATGGTTTCTCCTAGAGCGGAGAAGAAAGGCCAAAAGATATCGTACCATTTATCAAAGAACTTGTTTACCTTTCCTATGAGCGGCGTCACGTGTTCGTCCCATAGAAGTCCCATGCCAGTAATGGTTTCTTGAATTGCATTCCAAACAGGACTAATGGCATCACGGATGGTTTCGAATAGCTCTAGCACAGGCTTGAATATAGGACCAACCCAGTCACTATCTGCGAGTGATCGCAGTCCATCCATGAACATTCCTCCGAGCCAATTTGGAAGATCAACAAAGACTGCTTTAAGGGCTCCTAATATCATTTTGGGAATTGCCATGATCGTATTGAAAATACCCTTGACAACCAGAACCATGCCTTTCCAAAGCATATCGGCGATAGCAATGCGAACTCCTATGAACGCTTTAACGATAATTCCGTAAAGAATCTTGCCAATGCCACTGAAAATTCTCTCGCCGTCTAGAGTGAAGATTCCTGCGATAATATCCCAAACCCCACCTAGAGCCATCCAGATGCCACCAATGAATTCCTTGAATGGTCTAGTGATTAACGCAAAGGTGTCTCGAATAATGCTTGTGCCTTCGGTGAATATCTTGACGAGTTCTACTGCTGCACCTACCAAAGCTCCAATTGCTCCTGCAACCGGTATAGAAATACCCGCTGTAAACGGAGCCAAAAGTGCTCCTATGCTTAACCCTATGCCTCCACCCCAAGCTGCTGCTCCGCCAACTCCTAACGCCTTGTCGCTTACTCCGCCTTTTTCAATTCCCAACATTTCGCTGAACATACTTCCGGTTTTTGCACCTCCGGTTAGCGCTCCAAATCCAGCACCTTCTGCCCAATGTCTTCCTGCCTCTTTTGCTTCTATGGCACCAAAAACACCACCAAGTGCTAATGCAAGAGGTCCAGCAACCTTTCCGAGGAAACTGGCACCTGCTTTAAGACCTAGCCCAGTTCCAGCAGCACCCATGCCACCAGCGCCCATGCCGCCAGCGCCACCACCAACCAGACCGGCAAGGCCGCCAACCATCTTCGATCCCAATCTTCCGCCAACACCTGCAATCGCCCAAAGTGCCGAGAGAAGACCTGTGCCTACTCCGAATAATTTAGACCCAGCCCACATAATGGTAAGACCACCAAACATAGTGGCAAGAAGTGCAAGCGCACTTACAATCTGAGATCCCCAGAACCATATCTTGCCAATGATGCCGCTATCTCCCAAAACTTTCAGAATGTTCTGCATTATGAAAGCTAAACGGTTGTGCATTTTCCGAATATCATCACGAATTTCAGTAACCGTATCTTGCATGGTGCGTTCTTCTACAGCGGTCGCTTGCATAACCTCTTGAACAGTCAGCAACGCACCTTCCATCTGTGTAATATCGCCAGATCTTAGAGTCTTAAGTATGTCTTCTTCGGTTGTGCCTCGTTCAGCAAGTTGCGCTCCAAAATCAACTCCAGCCTCTAATGATCTTTGCTTCATTCCTTGGAACAACTTCTCTGCGTGCAATCCAGTTCCGAATATCAAATCGGAGGTGGCCTGCCCAGTCATCCCCAAATTTTCACTAAGATTTTGCATCAATGCTGCTCTGGCTTTCTCTGCTTTTTCGCCACCTCCCTGAAATTCAGCAAGGCTCATTCCGGCATTTGCTGCTGCTCCTGAAAGTTTTGCAAATGCGTCCATGTCCAAAGCACTTTGAGATTCTGTTATTCTTTGTTGCAACTCCATGGCAGCGTTGGTTCCGACCCTACCGTTAGCAGCCATCTTGCTCCACTCTTGTTGCATCTTGTCAATTTTGGCACTAGCAGTAAGGCCCATCTCTTCCCAAACTTGAAGCATTCGGGACATGTCGCCAGCACCTTTTCCGCCCATACGACGCCGTATTTGTCGATCAAATTGACTAATAAATTGTTGAGCACCCTCTATGCCGCTTGAACTAATTGTTTGAAGATGCTTATCGATGTCTTTCATAAACTGAGCATCAATAACTTCCCCTGCCCCTAATACACCAAATTGGCGGAATTGACCTTCGAACCCACCCAAAAAACTCCCAAATTCTCTTTGAATACCCAACCCCATCGCCGCAACATCTTCTCTGCTTTGAAGAATAGTTCCTGCCAGAAGTTTGTCTCGTAGGTCTGCTCCTCCGCCTGCTTGGGCTGATCTTTGAAGGAAAGCTCTTTGGTTGAGATCGGCTTGGAAGAATGCCTCAGCACTGGTGAGAGGCAGAAGCATTTGACCACCTATCTCTCCGATGCCATATTTCTCCATCAAAGCTGTTAGTTCCATGACGTTAGCGGCCGAATCTTCAGAAAATCCACCAGCACTCTTGAGAGCTTTAGCCAACTGGTCTGCATTCTTCATGGCTTTTTCTAGTTGTGTGCCAGTCACACCCGTTTGGCGTGCGATAGCTTGCATGTGCCTGCCAACAGAACCCATTTGAAGTGCAGTTAGACCTAACTGCATATGCCAACTCATGAACAATTCATTTGTGACACCAGCATCCATGTTCAACTGCTTGGCTGTATGAAGAGCCGTGGTTGTTATCGATTTATGACGTTTGAGTTGCAGCGACCTGTATTTGGCGGTAAGTTGATCGGTCTTTAGCTGCTTGCCTCCCCTCTTCTGCTGAGCAATCATAATCTTCTCATGTTTAGAAAGAGGGATCATGCCACGTTGGAGATTTTCGTAGAAGTGCTTCTGATACACTTCCATCGTGACTCCAGCAGCATTAGCAGCATTCCCGACATTCAACAATCCGGCCTCTAGCTCACGATTGACATTCCCAAATCCTTGTGTCTGATAAACAAGCTCTCTCATCCCCTCTCGGTATGCGTTTAAGTCAGAAATGCTAGGGAAAATTCCCATGATGTCTAGATCAACCCACTTCATGAGCTTCCTTGATAGCATCATGAAAACACTGCCAAGATGCTGTGCAGAACGAACGCTGAAAAGGCTAGCCAACGCACCGGGAGGACCAGTTCTTCCACCACCTCCACCGCCACCTCCACCGCCTCCACCGCCGCCACCTATACTGTCTCCATACCTCTCCAAAGCGGCAGTTGTTCCTTCTCTGACAGCTTGCTCTGTGCTTTTCTTCGCTGATTGAGCCCCAATAGAAGCAGCTTTGGAAGCACCGCCATCACAACATCCAGCCATTTTTATAGCATCAGCAATTTGTCTCTGAGCATTGCCAGAGATTTTTGCCAGACCAACCCATAGTGTGTTTTGTGACTGAGAAGCATTCCAAAGTTTGCTCGTGGCACTTGCCACATCTTTAAGATATGCAACTTGAGATTCAACTGTTTTTTCAAGCTTATCTACTCTGGTTTGAATGCCGATGGCAGCTTGAACAAATTCCTTAGCAGATCCCAAATCTGAACCAGCAGATGTATCAAACTTTTCTGCGGCTTTATTTACGGCATCATAAAGCTTGTCAAGTCTAGAATCCGTCTCAGGAGAATAAGTTTGAACAACTTCTTCAACTTTACCTAACATTCCACTGGAAAGGTCTGATGTGGATATTTCTGAGTCTCTACCTAGATTATCAAGCACATTTTCTCCGTTTATACATCATCCGTACTATACGGGCCGCCTTCTTCGGGCGTGGGTTGAACCGTTGGTGGTTCAAACCCTTCAACTGGCTTGATCAGATCACGCTCCACACCGCCTGTGAATATACGTTGTCCTTCAAGCCCTTTTCCTCTAAGTTGTCGTTTCTGCGATTCACTCATCTTAGCTCGCCACTCTTCATAAGAGGTCAACTCATCCGCTTTTGTCTGCAATCTATGCTGTATTTGTTTTTGAATGTTAGCACGTATGTTTTCCAACTCTCCCGGAGAGAATGATCTAACACTCTGTAAAACCTGAATTAACCAATCTGTATCAAGCTTTTTGGGCTGTCTGACGCCTACACGAAAATACATTCTGAAAGCTTGTGCCATGTAAGCGTCTGGCTTGATATTAAAATAGCTAAATCCTTTACCTCCGTAAGTTCCAAGAGTTCTTTTAATGTATGGAAATGTTAGATAGTGAAGGTTTAATCCTCTGATATACTTGGGCCAAATGTCTGTGAGTATGACCATTGGATAAGGGTCATGAATCACGTTGGGAATAGTGGCATAACTTTTGGGATAACTGAACGAAATCAAAGATCCTCTGGTGATCTTGTTGGCACTCAAGCCATATTGATTCGCTGCCAACCTCTGAATAGGATTGTAATCTTCGAACAGTCCTGCCATTCATCGTGCCTACGTCTTGTTATATACCAGTGAGGAATAATCTGTCCCCGTTGTTCTTACCAATACATTCCCTTCTGTGTCTTTCTCCATTTCAATATTTCTTTCTCGTTCATCTCGTTCTGCTTCAATGCTCTTGTCGAAAAAGCTTCTGACTTCTTTGTGTACAGCGTCCATGACTTTTTCGCCAGCTTTCATCTGGTCGGAGTCTAAATCACCGAGTAGATCATGGAACATTTCCTCAATAGGCAATGGATATGCTGCGCCGTAAGGGTGGGTTTGGTTTTCCTTTTGGATTCGGAAGGCGAGTTCATCCCCAATCTTATATATCCTAATTCCATCAAAGCTACCGTTTCGAGTAGGACAGAAACAGAACACATAAGGGTCGTCTTCGCTGGTGGTTAGGAAATTCTCTACCTTCAACCCTTGTTGTTCCAAAAGTTGCTTTACAAGCGTCAGTTGTTTAATCGACTCACGCTTCTTCTTGTCAACGAACTCTCCAAAACTTTTGTTTCTCATGATTGGGCCTCTTGAAGCTTTCTGAAGTAGTACATCCTATCTTTGGTGTCTACAGACTCAGACAACGGACCAGAAGAGAGGTCTTTCAAAATTTGCACTTCCTTTTGAAGACTTTCCTTCCGGCTTCTATCATAATTTCTATCAACGTGGTCGATCATTAGCATTGCCTCAACAGTATTTCTGGAGATGAAGGAATACATCTCTGAACTCTGAGAAGATCAGTTGGGTTTCCTTGCCACAACGTTTCACGTAGCAAGATTCCCTGTAGAGATACCGCTGCTTCTTTGATTAACTCCAACGGAGCCGTCAAGAACAACATTCCATCTCTATGACTGATGAATTCCAACTCTTCCAATTCAGTCTTCCCAGCATGACTTAAGCTATCCGACTCTTTCACATAGTAAATATCCATATTCGGAACCGAAACAATGGAGCCCTCATCATCAATGAAAGCTTCTTTTGTATCGTTGTCACGAGTTCGGACAATCAACTTGCCATCCAAGAAAGCTGACTTCAAAGAGTTGCCCAAATCCCATCCCAAATGATGAACTGTACCATCGGGACTCACCACGTTAATGATGAAGGCCCTTTCCATAAACTGTTCGGCGATGGACTCAACAACAACACGTCGTCGAAGTACATCACGTTCCTCGGGACTTCCACCATCCAACCGTTGAAGTTCAGCTTCTTTGAGGAATCGCTCTGGATCATCTTCCTTCAGAAACCAACGACCAAGATTTACATCTCCCCATTTGGTGTTGAATCTTGTTGAAATCCTGATTGAATAATCAGATTCTTCAAAAACTAAATCCTCGTTGGCACCACCGCTTCCAACTTGTACTGATCCAGTCATAGCGGCAACAAACTTTCTGTGTTGATCACTCTTAGCTCCACCGAGTCCGGTGAGCTTAATGTAGATCTCATTCAGTATGACGTTCTGATCCAGAACTGAGGTGAAGTGGTTGATGACTGATGTGGAAGGATTGGTTCTGTCGAAGTCCTTTTTGATAAGCTTCCGTATTTCAGTGGATGCTTGGAATAGGTTTGAGTTCTGTCGCAAGAAGTTGATGTCTAGATTGTCTTCAACGAACTTACGTGGGTAAGCATCCAACTCACGATCACGAACTCTCATGATCATTTCTGTCAAAGCGTTGGGATCACCTTTGATTGACTCTTTGACATACTTAATTTTCCATACCTCGAAATCATCCTCTTGACCATCTTCTGGCATTTCAGGGTACTGAGGATCTTGGGAGATGTCTTCTTCACCCGGTTGGCCGTCCGTAGACATGGCGTTAGGGTCAGCTTGTTGGTCTCCGGTGCCCATTGGATCTTCGGGCATTCCCGGCTGACTCATCGGTGGACCTCCAGCGCCCACATCTGGTTGGCCACCCGCCGGTGGAATATCGTACTCTGCGAGCCATTCAGTTGAGTTAATTCGGTTTGTCATTTATCTTTTTCCTCTGAGCCAGCTTGTTGAGAGACTTGATCATTTCACGCTTGCTACCTTCGATATACACTTTGTTGTTTTGTTGGGCAGCTAAGTAACGTGGGAAGGTGTCTTTCTCCTTGAGTTTAATTCGAGTCATGAGATCGGCAATTTTCGCCATTTTGTCAGAAGTATCGGTTTTGATCTTCAATAAATTGACGATGGCCTCTTTGCTTGCCGAAGAAGCATCTCCGTCGTTCATGACCATTTCTACGAAATTGACGAGGATTTCATCCACCCCTTCTCTGTCTTTTCTGCAATTTGCCAGAATTTCATCATAGAGACCCAAAAGCGTATCATCGCCGACAATGCTGACTTGTTCGGGTGCAGCAGCTATTTCCCGTCCGACGTTCATGGTTGGCAATAGCTCTTCAACATCTACATCATCGAATTCATCGACTAATTCTGGTGTCTCAACGGCTTCGACTTCTGGCTTCTTTTCTTGATTTTCGTCCATATAAGAAAGCCTTCCTAGAATCTGGGATTACTTAACCATATCTATGATCCTGCATTATGAATTGAAATGGGGTTGTTCAGTTAAGTCATGTATCGCATTGGCACGAAAGTAACCTATTTAGCATAGATAAACATAAGACCGAAGCCTCAAAGTAAGGGGAGCGCAATGGCAGACGATATTTCTGTGCAAATCTTAACTCAGACATCCGAAAACATACAAAAGCTTTTCGAACTGAGTACAAGAATCGATGAGAGGGTCAAAGCGATTCAAGAAAAACAACATGGTTTGGAAGAACGACTTGACTCTGTTATGCAAACTCACAACACAATCATGCAAAAAATTGCAGTGTTGGAATCAAAGAATGGGGAAGCTTTAGAGAATGATATCGACGAATGCAAGAAAGATCTAGTTGGCTTGGACAAACGAGTGGCCATGGTTGAGAATTATTCCGGCAATAGTAAAGATCGCTGGAATAGGATACTCACATTCGTTGTACAACTCGTTTGGGTGCTATTAGCCGCTTGGTTACTAGTGAAATTGAATCTTCAAGCTCCCGCCGTTCCTTAATAGGAGAAACATGGACCCAGATCAAATTAAAACACTTGTTGATTCCATGGCAGGAGAATACCTTTGGTGGTTCCTTGGTGCCGCCGCCGCTTTGTTCTTTAAGGGAGCAATCGAGAAATTCGTCTCTGGATTAACGTTCCTATTTGGAAGCGACTATAATCTTGATGACGAGGTGTACATCGGCGGCACCAAACGAGCCACAATAGTCAGGCAAACCATCGGGAAAACCGTTTTCTACCTACATGACACAAATCGCAGATTGGTCATCCCAAATAACCAACTGCATAATCTGAGGTGTGAAAAGGCTTTACTTGGTGAAACAAGAGGAACCTGAATTATTTATTGGACGCATAGATAGATAAGTCAAGCAAATTCAGTGTTGGGAGCCAGATATGAACGCACAATCCTTCCATGATTATCGTCAGCTACGAGAAGCCGACGAAAACAAAAGTGATGGAAAATCAGATAGCAGTAGCAGTGTCGGAACAAAGGTTTCGCTCGGGGATAATAATGACTACGTCCCGTTTGAAGTCAGTGACGATCCAAAATCAGAACATTATGGCAAGAACAAAAACCTTGCCCCAATCGTTCGTGCCTTCAAAGGTGGAGGAAACTGGGGATGGTCCAAAGATGACAACAGTGTCGACGATAAGCCAGTGAAGATTGGTTCAAAGAAGTTGTTCCTAGCTGGTGGCGCTGTGAGATCTCATCTCGCTGGGGAAAAAGCTCGCAATGTGGAACTTGCCACAAGCGGTTCGCCAGACGAGGTATATCATCTTCTCAAGCAAAATGGATTTGAGTTCGTAGACGATGCCGGAAAACCTTCTGGCACCAAGTCTCCTCATCCAAACCGCAAGGAAGGAAGCAAACAACTCTTCTGGGTTGATAGAGCCAACAAGAATGGTCGCCCATTCAAATTTGGTCTATCGGTAAACGAAGATGAGTTTGAACTCGAAGTCTTCACGAAAACCCCAAAGGGCACTGAAGGTGAAGATCTTGAGCCCGGAAACCAAAGCGATGACGCAAACGGTCGTGATTTCACGATGAACGGAATGTATCTCGGTTTGACCAACGACAACGGACCCAACAAAGATTTGCAAGATTACCATGGTGGCATTCACCATATGAAGGCCGGAAAAGTTGTTCCTATTGGTGGTAAGTTGGGTGAAGGGTTCAAAAAAGACCCCAAACGCATTATGCGATACATGAGATTCATGCACGCCCATGGCGACAAGAAAACCATCAGTGCCGAAGATCACAAGGACATTAAAAATTCTATTGGTCACCTCGGCAAAGTAGACCGCAAGTATATGATGGGTGAGTTCAAGAAAGGCATGGACAAAGAGGGAAAAGATGGCAGAGATTACATCAATCTTCTTAAGGACTTTGGACCAGAACTTCTCGACATGATCTTTCCCGGCAAAATGCGTGACGAAGAACTTCCAAAAGAACTATCCGAGCTTGGCGACAAGAATATGTCAACAGCGTTCTTGCTCCGCATGAATGATCCAGATTCACTTGACGATCTCGATATGGATAAGGACGATTTGAAGAAAATCAAGTTCCTTATCAAATCGATGGGCATGACCGAGAACATGGACGGCAACTCCCTTGATGACTTGATGCAAGGATATGTATCGAGCGGAGTTTCTGGTCGTAAGCTGAAAGACTGGGGTTCAAAAGTTGGCAAACTTGATCCTTGTCTGATGGACGCCTTCCTTGCCCACTCCAAATCTCCAAGAGTAAAACTCTACACAGATGGAGAAGAGGGCGAGAAGATCAACGATATCTTCTCTGATCTAATTGATCCATTCACTGGCCAACAGGACCACGATGGAATCAAAGAAAGACAGAAGCATCTAGAACTAGATAACTTCCGTAAACACATGGAGTACATGAGACCAGTCTAGACCTGATCCTGAAAAAATGATATGATTCGGGGGTCATGGATTTGACCGAAAGGATGCAAGGATGCAAAAGTTAGACGTGTTTGATTTCGACGGAACTCTCTTCCGAAACCCAGAAGATTCCTCAGAGAATCGGCTCAAGTACGAGCAAGATAAGGGTTACCCTTGGCTGATCGACAAACAGAAGTCTCGTGAATTGAGCGAGAAACTGGGTCGTTACATAGGGGTGGGCCGAGGATGGTACGGCCGAAAAGAAACTCTTGAGCCGCCACTCGTGCCTAATCCAGCCCCTTCAGAAATGTTCATTCCCGGACCATGCGAAGACTTTCTTGCCAGCAAGGCCGATCCTAATCGATTGACCATTCTCATGACTGGCCGACATTTGGGGCTGAAAAATCACGTTCTCCGAATCGCCAGTGACGGCGGACTCGTGGAGGTGAGGAAAAAGCACGACAAGAAAGGTCAACTGATTCACCATTGTCGTGACGAAAATGTCACCTGCCTGTTCCTCGGACAAGATGGGCCTTCCCCCCAAGGGACAAAACCATCAACCACTCTTGAGTGGAAGCTGTGGATCTTGGAGCAATTCCTTAATGATGATCTCGAAGCAATTGAAATCTGGGAAGATCGTGTAGAACACGTCGAGAAATTCAGGGAATGGGGAGAGATCCTCGATCAAGAAGTGATCGTAAATCACATTTCTTAATATTTTCCTAAAGGTACGTTGACCGGAATGCGATGAACAAGTATTCTAACTGTTTCAACTGTAACCTTAAGGAGAAGCTACCGTGTACGAAAAATTCACAGATAGAGCACGCAAGGTATTCCAACTTGCGAACCAAGAAGCACAACGCTTCAACCATGAGTACATCGGCACCGAGCATATCTTGCTCGGGCTGATCAAAGAGGGCAGCGGTGTGGCTGCCGCAGTGTTAAAAAACCTCGATCTAGATCTGAGGAAACTCCGTCTTGAGATCGAGAAACTTGTCCAGAGTGGACCAGATATGGTCCAGATGGGAAAACTTCCGCAGACTCCGAGAGCCAAGAAAGTAGTGGAGTTTGCAATTGAAGCCGCCAAAGAACGACATGACAATCATGTCGGAACAGAGCATATCCTCATTGGGCTCCTACGTGAAGAAGTAGGGATAGCTTACCAAGTTCTTACCAAACTCGGCCTTGTAGAAGCTGCGTTGGATGATGTGGACATGCTTTTGGGCACAACAAGTCCCGAAAAAGAACAAGGCGACCATCAAGCACTGCTTGAGATCGCCCATGTCTTATTCAATTATGTTGGTGCTCAAAACGCTAGAGAGGCTCTAACCAGCATTCATAGGATTGCTTTTAAGACCCTCGAAAACTAGAGTCACTTGCCAACCGGCGCAATTGCTTTGCCGCCTTTACCCTTGGCGACGACTTTGAAAGGAAATACTGTACCCATAGAGTGGCAGTAGTCCTTATAGTCGTCGCTAAGGTCTTTACGACCATCACGCCCGCCATCAATTTTCTCTTTGTGTTTGCCCTTCTTCGGGCCATGACAAGCTGCTTCTTTCCAAGCAACCGTGCCATCTGAAAACACGTCGGCTAATTCGTTCTGCAAACACCAGTTAACGAAATCTCTCATGACAAAACTCCTCTGGTAAAATAGCTGCTATTCTATTACTATATACATAGGAGAGGCAATTTTTAGGCAAGAAACCAACGGGAGGTTTCATGAGGAAAGCAGCCCTTTACGTTCAAGGACGGATCGTTTTGGGTGATAGCCACTTAGAGGCATATCACAAACTAGCTGTCTGCGAACAAGATAAATCGGTAATAAGTGGGACGTTTAATACTGATACTGAAGAATTTGAGGCGGATAAAGTCATAGATCATTTTTATGACAAAGAACTCATTCTGATCCGCCACGGAAAATCAACTGACCCCAATGAGCCAGATCCGAGCATTTCTGATGAAGGGGAAAAACAAATCCGAAAGCTCATTTCGGTACTTCAGACTTTTGACCTTAAAGATTTTGTGGGGATAACCAGTCCCTTACTTCGATGCCTCCAAAGTTCCTTGATTCTTCACGAACTTCTCAACATCGATTTTCAGATCCAACCCGAGGTAATGGAATTCCCGTTCTTTTTGGAAGAAGGGCAAAAGTATCGACTTCAAAATCATCACGCCAAATTCCCGCATTTCAAATGGCCCACCACAGAAGCTTGGGTGTTAAATAAAGAATGCGGATGTGAGTTCCTAGATCGAACTCGATTAGCCTTGCAGCACTTCCCACACAAGGCTATAGTAATGACACACTTTGGGTTCATTTTCAACATGGCCCGGTTTGCTCTATGTGGGAAAAAAGCCGAAGAATTCTTTAAGGGGATATCGCCAGCAAGCGTCACTCACATCAATAAACAGGATATTCGGTGTTTGGCACAGGTAGAAGATTGTGCCTGAAAGCAGGAAAGGGAACACTCATGGATGAGTTGCAGTTAGTGTCAACTGAAGACCTTATCAAAGAAATAGTGTCTCGAAAAACATTCGCTGGAGTAATTCTCTACTCTCCAGAATCACATAAGTTCAACGGACAGTTTCACGAAGATTTCCAACTTCGAACTACAGCATCCGAAGAGGATACTGTCAGGTTACTCAATATGGCATCTGAAGCCATCAAGGCTCAAGGATAGAGCATGTACATCGCCATTACAATTTTTGGAATACTCGGAGTAGTTTCCCTGTTCGGTGGATCTGTATATCTTACCATAAGATGCAGGGGTCTCTCAAAAGAGTGTTTTCGACTTGATCGCAAAATCAAAAAACTTGAACAGACCGACTGTGATGCTCGTCGTGGGTATGAATCAAAATATCATAGACGAATCAAAAAACTCGAAGCACAATTCGAAGCAGACAATGCCAGCCTCATTTCCCAAGCTCTTTGCGGCCAATCTGTCACACAGCTTCGAGCATCCCTGAAGGATATCATCGAGAAACAATATGGAAAAATGAGCCAAGAGTTTCTCGGAAATCTCAGTGATGAAGCAGAGGGTTTAGTAAGAGATCTTCAATTTGGATTGTGTGAGAAAGTTTGGGATGCTCATCAACAATTCAAAGAGAAGTCTGATGAGAGCCCGCTCCTTATGCCAGATGATGTGAAGATAGCCTACACCAAAGGCTGTCGGACAGTTATGGTGCTTGAGCAAAAGCCACAAGTACGAACTGTTGGATTTTCTTCCTCGCTTACCACGCAAAAGGATAGAGAATCTTCGGTACGAAGAAGTTCGAATGGATATTGGTTTTCGTTGTCTTTTCCATATGTCTACTTCTTCATCGTCTTTGATCATGGAAAGTACACCTATCATCAAATACATTTCCGAAATTCACAGCTTACGTCTGTGAGAGAACATGTTTATCTTGCTCCTATGCCAAACGTCCATTCGGGAGATGAGACAAAACATGTATGTATGGGAAGTGGTTTCAGAGGAGAACTTTCCGACCAAAACACTATTGCCAGAAAATGCGAATTGATCGTGGGAGATTTTTGGCAAAGAGTCTTTAACAATGATCTGGGAGTTGGCGACTTCAAATCTATCGATCCAAAAATAAAAAATCTTCGCACTTGGCAAACAAATTCATTGGAAGATCCTCTCTTCATCTTGAAAGCCAAGTGGAAGAAAGGAAAAACAGTCAAAGGCGTTGTGGAAAAGCTTCTTGATGGCAGAAGCACGAAAGACCCCTTGGACGCCATAGACAAAACTATTCGGAATCTTCTTAACGATGGGGTTAAGAAGATCACCAAAAAAGTCAAAGACGAGATGCAATCTGCCAAAAAGACACACACTCTCAAGGCTAAAGATCTCGACAAACCAGTTAAACAACTTCTGGAAGAAGTCGTTGTTTCACATTCAAGGAAGGTATTTGATCAATGCACGAAGCAATCATAGCGTTCGACGGAAATGCGCCACTCTATTCAGAAATCAGGAGACAACTCCCAAGAATTGCAAAAATGCTTGGAGAGGATTGCGGCCCAGATAATCTACATCTGCTGGACAACGATTGGATGCCCAGAGAATACATGAACGGCAAGTTTCGAGACCCAATCATCGCTCATGCCGGTTTATTGGAAGGGATGCCGCACATCCAAAAGAAACGACTTCAGAGTTCTGGTAAAGTCGGATTCGGCATCTACATCTTTCAAAACCGCCTCGAAACAGATATCAAATATGCCATCTACTGTGTGCAAGACGGTGGGTGGGATAAGTCATTTCTCATAGTTCCCAAAGGGAAGCTCTTCCGATTGCAAAGAGCTTCTTATCGACTCAACAAGATGGCCAGCCAAATAACCGATCCTCCATTCTTGAAGGACGGCCTGCTTGATGCCATCGTTCAGAACACCATCGGCTTCCTGTTGAAAGCCAAGGACATCGAGAAGTATGGTGTCAAAATCAAGAGGGGAATCATCCTCGACGGCCCTCCGGGAAACGGCAAAACAATGCTCTGCCGTTATATCCAAAAGTTGTGTTCCCAAAACAGCATCTCTTGGGGAACCATCACGAGTGCCGACATTGATGAAGCCTACTCCAAAAGTGGACTCAATGAGTTGTTTACAAACTATACCGTCAGCTTCTTTGACGATATCGACATCTCATACATGGATCGAACAAAGGGCAATGGAAAGATGGCCTGTTCGCTTCTAACGGCCATGGATGGAATGTATGACGGTGGACATCTCGTAAGGATATTCACCACCAATGAGGAAGTTGACGGCCTAGACAAAGCGTTCACAAGGCCGGGACGAATCGACAAGGTCGTTACCCTCGATCTGCCAGAAGCCAGCCTAAGACAGAAGCTCATCGAAAGCTGGCCAAAGGAAATGATTGATGCCATTGACGTAGAATTCTGCGTTCATGAATCAGAGGGGTTCTCATTCGCTGAACTGGAAGCAATTCGAACATTCCTCGTCACAAACAAAGTTCTCGGCGATGGAACATGGGATCTCGAAAATGCTTTCAATGAATTCCGTGAACGATCCATTGAAAACAAAAAAATAGGCGTTGGCTTCAGCAGTCAACCTCTACAAAAGAGGGGTCCAAGATTAAAAGTTCAAGCCGATCAAAACGATTGCATAGAACCAGATCACTCTGACTATATTTAAGGAGCCAAGGATGGCCAATCGACGAGACTATGTCTTTACGACACATCTGAGAGAACGGTTTTTCCAACGGACACACAAAAAGTACAGTCACCTACAACACTGCCACATCAAAGATTGCGAAGCATGTAGCGATCTCTTGGTGGAAATAAGAAGCAAACTGGTCGAAGGCCGTCGTGCCCTCGATCAAGAACTAGCTCGCCGTGTTGATGAAGCCGTTGAATCCAGATCCTATCTCAACAATAGCGGATTCATGCAGTGGTATTACGAGAAGTACGGATTTGATAAGAGATTCGAATTTCTCGTAAGCGACGACATCCTCTTTGTTGTTGTGATCGACAAAGGCCGGAAAATCATCGTCACTTGTGTGACGGCCAAGACCCATCTCGCCGGGAAGACGGCGATGCGGCCTAAATTCAGCAAAGTCAAGAAGAAAAAAGAAAAGCTGGGTGTGATATGATCGAGAAGGTGATTGAAATTGTGAAATTGTACTTCTCGCCACTAACCAGTATGACTTTAAGAGAATGGATCGCTCTTTTGTTGGGAATTGTGATAGGTGCTATTGCTTCACTCTCGGCCAGTTGATTCCCAGATCACAGCATAGAGTTGTATCTCGACCTTTGGGGCTTCCTCTATGAAGTAGAGGACAGCTTCAAAGGTCTTGTCAAATTCTGTCTTGATCTCTCTATCCGTTGGTTTGCGCTGGTGATTGCCATATTCAATTACCATGCCCAAAGCACCATGGCGATAATACCAATCCATCTCCGTGCCATAAATCGGCCTGCCGTACACATAGCACGCTTGCTTGATACCGTATTGGCTCAGTCGAGACATCTCGCCAAGAATCCTCTTGTATTCTGCATCATTGGAAGTCACTTGACGTGAATCTCCCCATGGATACAGAAACACTCTTCCAAACGTGTGGCCGGAAATAACGGCCCGAGGATTCAACTCGTTGAACAAATCTTGGATTGCCTTTATGGGTGCCACAGATATCTTGTTGGGATATCTCTTTGTAGGATAATCCCTGTTCGGGTCCACCCCATCCACATATCTGCTGTGAGGATAGCTGTCTGGTGATATGATTGGGACGAAATACAAGTCTCGGCTGTTTACAATTTTTGTAATCTGATCGTCATCTCCATAACGATCCAAGAGTGTTCCGATGTACGCCATCATTGTGGCTGTAGTTAAAGGCTCATTGCCATGGGTAGATCCAGTGAGCATTACACAGGGCATCTCTGTGTCGTCTCGCTCGTTGTGAATGCGAAGGAAGTATAAATCTGTACCCTTTGAACTCTTGCCGTAAACGCCAACCTGAACAAGCTCGGGGGCTTCTGACTCCCATTCTTTCAACTGCGACACCATCTCGTCATGTGCCATGTGGGAAGGCATTGTGGTGGTGAGGTCATAGTTTATCGGCTCTGGCTCAGGTTCGGGCTGTTCTATGACTACAGGAGGATGATGAGTATGAATTTCATCCTTGGAGAAATGTTTGAATATGAGAAGATCAATGCCTATGCAGAAAACGATAACGTTAATCAATATCAGTTTCTTCATGACTGCAACTGCGTCCCCAAGCAATATTTGCCCAAATACGTTCATGAATGTAGTAGGCGAACGTTTTTAGCACAAGATCTCCTAAACCTATTGCACCACTCAATGCAATGTCTCCCGTAAAGGCAAACACTGCAATCACACTCACTCCCGATCCAAGCAATCGATATGACATTGCTTTAACTAAACTTCTGACTCTTTTCGCCATTGTATCTATCCTTACAAACTTTGAACCAATTCAAGCACCTGACTGAATTGTGGCTCTGCCCATTCCCATTCTTTCGGTAACGCAACAGGGCTATTCTTGGGCAATAACCCTCTAATACACAATGGATCTTGAAGTCCAACCAAAGCACTCATCGATCCAATGTGCCAATTGTAAAGTCCCAACAACAAATCTTTGCGATTTAAGACAGAGCACCCTAACTCTAGAGTTACTTTGTCCGCATGGGTGTGAGACATTAACATTTCCCATCGCTGTTTGCCAGAAGCTCTTTTTATTACAGATCCTTTAATCGCATATCCATTAGATGGAATAGGAATCTCCTTGTTAAATTTCTTATGAGGAATGATAGCAAACCTATAAGCCATTCTATTAACAATAGAATCCCATGAGATGAACTCTTCATCAGAACTCAACAAAAAATCCTCAACAGCAGGGTTGAACCAGTCATCATCGTCTGAAGGTATGATGTAATCATCGTCGTTGATTCTATTCGCCAACTTCTTAGGATCGCAGTGAATGAAGTCCAACGTCCACGCACTCATTGCAATCTCTTTCAATCTACGACGATACTCAAAGTAAGGCACCTTGAATGCCTTGTCCCATGGAACTCGGTATTCAAGATCTACACGGGAAACATCTGTCCAAGGAGGCTCCAACGTTTCCCATGTAACTGTGCCCCAATCCTCCGTCTGTCGCATGAAAATAATAACTCTCATGCTCTTATAGAGTTATGGTAGTTCATGATATTGAGATCGAATTTCGTTTGATTAACGGATTTACCAGTTCAACTGGAATCGTTTACAACATTGTTGGAAAAGGTGGCGTTATCACTGGTGAAAAACATCTCCACTCTCAACAAGAAGAAATAGTTGAAGGTGGAGCAGTGATTACACAACCCAGTGCGGATTCTGAAGAGTCCATCGTACAATCGTCTCAAGACTCTCTTGAAGAGTCATCAGAGGCTCCCACCCCAATGCGTCCATCTTGCTTCCGTCCAGCGCATATCTACGATCATAGCCGGGGCGGGCCGATTCGCTTGGCACCAAATGCCACTTCAACTCACGCCCCATGATCTCGGCAACCATCTGAGCAAGCTCCAAGTTGCTCACTTCCTTATCGCCGCAAACATTGTAGCGATCAGGTCTGGCATCACCAGTAGCTCCTGTTTTCACAAGATCTAAATATCTCGTTGGCTCCTTGTTGGCCAAGAAAACCAAAGCATGAGCCATGTTCTTGGCATGGAGATAAATCCGTGTGCCAATGCTGTCTTCCGAATCTCCGTAGATCGGCATCTCTTCACCACGAGCTACCTTCTGGATGATCTTCGGCAAGAACTTCTCTGGGTCTTGCCTCTCGCCAATGATGTTCATCGTGTTCGTGATGACAATCGGCAAATTGTAGGCACGCCAGTAAGAAATTGCCATCGCTTCTTGAGCCGCCTTAGAAGCAGCATAAGGATTGGACGGCAAGATAGGAGCCCACTCCTTGTGAGCCTCTGGGGCTGGCGGAGCTTCGCCATAAACCTCATCTGTGCTGATCTGAATAAATGATTCCAGACCCTCGCACTTACGTGCGAACTCCAACATGTTGATGCACAAATGCCAGTTGTTGCTCAAACAAACAGTTGGATCAGTTGTCGATCTCTCAACAGCACTATCCGAAGCCATGTTGATGATGTAGTTTATCGGCTTCTGGCAGACAACACCTCGATCATCAATCGATCTCTCGAAAATGAGATTCTCCAACTGGGGATCAATTGGAGTTGATAGATCGTGAACATAAGTTTTCACTCTGGGATTGTCGCCGCCACCCACCTCGTTCACACGGAGACATGTGCCTTTGTGCCTGAAAGAGTCGAGGCAAATCAGTTCCCAATCGGTGTGCTCTAGAAAATACTCAAGACAATGGTGGCCAACAAATCCGCCGTGGCCTGTGAAAAGAACTCGTTTTGACATGCTTTCCTCCAATGAAAAAAGGGCAAGGAATTTCCTCACCCTTAACGGAGTAATGCAAGTGCGAAAATTACTCGTTTGGATCTACTCTGTCATTTCCGGTTCCGGTTCTACGGCGTTGTCTTGCGTTGACAAAGTTATTACAATAATCCATGAGTGCCACCGGATTGATGATCCAACTACGATCATTCCCTCCCATGTCACTCAAGTTAGTGACAACAGTTTGCCATTTAATTTGTGCATTTGTGCCGTCCAGACGATCATCGGGCCTGATCCATTCACCGCTCGTGCTGTCGAAGTGCATAACGGTTTGTCGATGTCCAATCGGATCACCGTCGTTTTCTTGGATTTCCTCGATAAACCATGCTCGTAAAATAGCCATAATTTCTCCTCCCACTGAACATATTTAGCTTTACAACTGAGATTTTGTGCCGTAAAATGGTCACATGATAGATCACACAAATGGAACCATCTGTGACCACAGAGAACTGACGGTGTTCGTCGATGGTGGCTGCGAACCCCGTAATCCGGGTGGGGTGGCAACTTGCGCATGGGTTTTGTACGATTCAGGTAAGATCGTGCCCGGAGTCAACCGACTAGCAAGTGCCAACTACATCGTTGCCGATGGTGGACCAAAAGCCACCAATAACGTCGCCGAATACTACGGCCTCGGATACGCCGTCAATTGGCTCAAAGAACAAGGTTGGCGGGGAACACTCCGAGTCAGAGCCGATTCGCAACTCCTCATCAACCAAGTGCTCGGCTCTTGGAAATGCAAAGCGAAACATCTCCAGCCACTTCGGCAACGAATCTGGGATCGCATGGATGAAATGTGTCTGGAGCGAATTGCTCCAGAAGATGAAGTCGACAAACCAGACGGAACGTTTTGTATCCTTGAATGGGTCAAGCGAGATCACAACGCAGAAGCCGATTCTCTTTGCCGACATGCCTACAACCGCTACAAGACCCACAAGCAAGAGGGTGAAGAAGGTAAGGTCTACTTCAAATGTGGTGGCTGTGGATACAAGGGTGAGGCAGAAGAACTTGTTGATGATGATGGAACGTTGAAATGCCCAATTTGTGAAACCTCGGGTTTCGAGTACGTGTAATGGAGTTTGTAAATGCTGGTACGGATCACCAACAAATGTCGCATGGCTTGCCGCCATTGCATGATCGATGCCACCCCAGACGGTGAGCATATGTCCGTGGAAACATTTACCAAGGTGTTGGCTCTCATCAAACAACATCAACTGATGTTCATCACGGTCTCGGGCGGCGAACCGTTAGAACATCCAGATTTCTTCGAGTTGATAAATCTCGCCAAAGAACAAACTACCGTCATCGTCCTCAGCAACGGGATGTTTCTGGAAGATCAAGCAACACGGGATAGGGTTCTGGAACTCAATGTTCCTCTGCAAATTACCAACGATCCCCGGTTCTATCCCAAGATGATCTCCAAGTTCAAACACCCACTCTTTGGCTATGAAGACCACATCCGAACCATTGCCTCCTTGGGAAGAGCCAAAGAAAATGGACTCGTAACCAATCGAATTGCGCCCATGTGCTACAACCTCCGCAGCTTCGTGCGAAAACTCAACTGCTTCTGGCAATCTGTCTTTCAATTACGCACAATGGGCAAGTTCTGTTCTCCCTCCATCAACATAGATGGCTCTATCTCTGCCGGTGAATCATCCTGTTGCCATCGAATCGGAACCATTGAATCCAGCGACCGAGAGCTAACACAAAATTTGCTACGAATGGAGTGTAACTTGTGTGGCATGGAAGATAAACTAAAACCCATGTACCGTCAAGCTATCGGACTCCAGTAAGATCATGGAACTCATAATCCTTTTAGCTCTTTGCGGACAAACCCAAGATCAACTCACGCAGCAACATGAGGAGATCACCGGTCGTTGGGCACAACTGTTTCAATCCAGCCCAACCTACAATCCAGATACCAAACTCTATTCGTTCCCGGAACCACCCACTCTGGGACATGAGAGTTTTCACCAAATTCCGCCAGAGAAAAGAACGGTGGAAGATGGAAGAGCACAATTCCTTCGAGAGAAATGGTTGGCTCAAAACCTCGTCGATGAGAGAACCACCGATCCTCGTAGAGTACAAACCATCAAGAGGGAACTTGCTGCGCTCTCCACCAAAGAGGTTTTGAATATCCAGAAAGAACTCGACCGACGACGACGTATTGCCGCCACACAGTATTTCTCCCGCAAGGCCGAGTATAACCGACGAGTCCGAAACTACTACCGTCCCAGACCACACTTCTACTACTGGTGGGGACCACGTGGTTACCGCTTTCAATATGGAAGATAGCATGACATTGGAACAAATCGCCCAACAACTCAAAGAACTAGCCGACAAACATCCCTACAATCCTATTGTCGATGGGATGATGAACCAACGACATCGACGGGATTTCGTGTTTGATCATTGGGATTTGAGAGTTCAGTTCACCAAAACAAATTTGGGAACACGACACGTCTACCATCTGTCAGTTGGTTCCACCGACCCGGCTTTCAGAATTCAAGATATCCCAGAACCAGTAATCCAACGTGTTCGCAAAGCCTTCTTTCCAAAGGAAGAAGGATCGCCAATGCCGAGCCCTCTTGGAAATTCACGTCAATTCATAGGAGCCGTATAGCAAGGAAGGCTACAATGAAAGCGATAGCAACAGCGGTTGGAAGAAGCTTCTCCTTTGTGTTTTTTCTCTTTTGGATTTTTGTTCTCGATATGACCATCACGTTCTTCATCGGAGAACATCAAAGCCTCGTTAATTACGGACTCGCTCCAAGAACCACACAGGGACTATTAGGCATTGTTACGATGCCTTTCCTGCACGCCAGCATCGGACATCTGTTCTGCAACTCCATCTCTCTCATGGTCTTGCTCACCGTTCTCTATGTGGAATTCAGTGATAAATTCCACATGCCCGGATTGATGTTCAAGCTCATTGTTACATCGGGAATACTCATCTGGCTGTTCGCAAGGGGAGGAGGGGCAATTCATATAGGTGCAAGCGCACTTGTCTACGGACTAACAACCTACACGTTTCTTGCTGGATTCTACCACGGCAAACCATCGCTCATAGCATTCTCTGTTGTTCTTCTTGTCTTAAATGGGCCGGGGTTGCTAATGGGAGTTCTACCAATTGACGCCATTGTTAGTTGGGAAGGACACCTGTTAGGTGCTATAGCTGGACTAATAGTGGCTTCAAGTGAAAAGAAGGAATCGCCAGAACAAAGCCCTGACGATTCCTCATAGTCGTTATTCCCTTCTGCGCCGGGGTCTTTCTTCAATCGCTGTGTTGAGTTCATCAAGGGATGTAAACTGAATTACAGCCTCTTGAGAATCAATATGACGGAAGATCATCTCGGCATACGGTTTGTCACCCAACGTGTTCACCAAAATTGATACCTTGGTTACGTTGTGCCGGACAGGATTGAGTTTGATGCGAAAACGATCATCGGCATCTGCTTTGATTACCCATATCTCGTCTTCCTGATCAACCTCGGTGATGGGAAATTCTAAGTCGTTCAATGCCGTTCTGGTTGCGTTGTATATCGTCTCTTGGTCAGTGTTGTAATACTTCTGGCCTTCACGATTCATCCAGTAAACTCCGAGTTGGACAATGGGACCAATGGGAGCAAGGTAATTGCAACTAGTCATACTCAAGCACAAAACGGCTATTAGGAAAAATCTCCACATGAAACCTCCTTCGGAAAATTTCCTCACAGTTTGTATTTATGCTTTACAACCAGCATTCAACACCGTAGAATAGGGACGCCCTCAGTTGGAGAAGGTGTGGAGGGGCCGTACCAACTTCGGAACCGCCTCAACACCACACCCCTCCAACGGGGGCTTGTATAAACCCCTTTTTTGATCTTTGTGTGGAGAAATCAGCTATGTCGCAAGCACCGAAGAAAGCATTGACCCAAACTCAAGTCATTGCAGCCATCTCGGAGGACACCGAACTCACCAGAGCCGAAGTCAAAGGTGTGATGGAGTCGCTCGAAGGTATCATCCGAAAACAACTCGGACGAAACGGCCCCGGCACCATCGGAATCGCTGGGCTCGTCAAAGTTACCAAGGTCAGCAAGCCCGCTCGAAAGGCACGCAAGGGCGTTCCGAATCCGTTCAAGCCGGGTGAACTGATGGATGTGGCTGCCAAGCCCGCCTCCAAAGTCGTCAAGGTACGACCGCTCAAGAAACTAAAGGAGATGGTCTAACCCATCAAATGATTTGTTCGCCGGAACAATTTCCGGCGAACAAATCGTTACAAAAGTTGGAACGGAGGACAAACCATGTTACGACGAATTGTTGATAGCAAGGAAGCAGAACTAACCTTTTGGACTATGATCGTCCTTTTCTGTCACTTGTTTGGAGGTTGATGTGAAATACTTCATCCCGCTGCTGATTGTCGTTGCTCTGTTCGTTTTCTCCACGCCCGCCGACGCCGGTTGGCACACCCATTGGGTCAAAGAAAACTACAGCGTCACCGTTCATCCAAGCCCAGTATGGACAAGCTCCGGTTGGAGAGTGCCGTCGCCATATTCCGAAAAACGCACTCGTTGGGTGCAACAACGAGTCTGGGTCAATGATCCACCACCCATCATCTACAGCGCCCCCATTTACGTCTCCCCACCAATCTACGTCTCTCCATGCTATCCGATCTACACCACTCCGATCTACACCGCACCCTGTTCAATTCACAGTCCCACAATCGTTTATCCGGGGTGGCGATGATGAGATGCTTCGACTGCCACAAAGAATTCCACACTCCCGGAATCCTTATCTCCGCAGATGGGGATTTTGTTTGCTCCGAGAGTTGTAAACAATCATATGAGAAGAAGAAGGACCACTTCTTCAATGCCGTCCAATACGACGATTCACTCATGAATCGTTGGTGGGCGGGAGAGGACTTCCCAGTAACATGAAGCTGTTCGTATTAGGAGTGTGCTCGATCACACTTGGCGCTGTCGGAATAATACTCCTGCCAGCGTACTTTTGGATGTTCGTCTTCTGTGTCGTCTCGGGGTTCTTGTGTCAGTTAGCGGCGTTCTGGCAAGCCCGCAGAGAACACATAGTAGCCATCAGGAAAATCGAAGAAGATGATCTGATGCGAGCAGAAATCCAACGTCAATACAAAGAAATCGATGAAGCTGATGGAGAAAGCAAAGTGGAACTTCTCAAGGCATTGCTAGTTCGAATGGAGGAGATGTGATGGATAATCCATGTGAACACGAATGGTGGGTCTACAGTACCGCCATATCCGATACACCAAAAATCTTGGTGCAATGCCGATTGTGCAAACATCTCGGCAGCACAAAACATTACACCAAGGAGGAATGGGCACAAGCCTATCACGCTCCAAGTGAACCATTCTTGTGGGAAGGAACCGTAGAAGAGATTGGGGGACACGCCGCCGAACTCGCAGAGGGCATCCCGGTAGATGAGGAATCCAAAGGGTTTGATGTATCTCTTCCTTCTGGATGGGATGTTACTCGTTACGAAAGTTGGTTGGAAGATTTCAGAGAAAGTTTGTTGGAAGAGGATGGTGATTTTGTATGCTGTGGAGGCCATCCAGTAGATGACAATCGTTCGTTTCCTTTGGCTGTTTCCAATAAACTAGAAGCAGCAATGAGGAAGGCTGGCTTTACGCTCAAGGAACAATAATGGAATACCACTCTTGGCTATCGCTCATAGACGAAGCAAAGAGAGTCCACGGCAGGGACTACTCTAAGCTGCCGCTCCAAGAACAGTTCTTCAAGGAAGCACAAGCCCTGATGGAGTTCCCCTTCAAGAGTTCCCAAACTCGAATGAAGCGGCTCGCCCGACTTTGCATGGAGTTCGACTGGATCAAAAGTGGTCGTCCCTACTACAACGTTCATCCGATGATGGTCAAGAAACTGGCCATGACTAACCTTGACAAAATCCCCGCCCAATTCATCGAAATCCCAGAAGATCTGCCAGCCATTTGCATAAGGTTCACCGACAATATTCAAATCCGTATGCTTGATGCCAATCAGGGGATGCACGTCCATAATGCCCCAGATATCAAACAGAGCCTAGTCGGATGTCGATGTGCCCTCTTCGGAAGATACAACTTCGATCACGAAGAACTTCTCCATCAAATGCTTCCCGAATGCGTTGGAGAAGATCATTTCATGCTCATCGTGGATGAAGGCGCTCGTTGCCTCTCCAAGGATGATCACAAAACACACAGGATGCTCTGTAATCTCATCAATCTCGGCGTTCGTGCCAATGAGACCATCCCTCAAGCCATGGAAAGATCCATTGGTGTTGAATCAATGGATCAAATACTCATGCTGGCAATGAAGGATCGATTGGAAAACCTTTTCAGAGTAATCATCACCATCGGCTTCCTCTCCGATGATCCATGCGGTATCATCACACCCGACCTTCTCAATAAAGATCAACGAGCTTACGAACAAGCGCTCGCCAGAGGAGACAAAGACAAAATCGACCAACTCCAAGATAAAGCCAAGAGGCGACACAAGTTCGGATGGAATGTCGGCACTAGCGAAATCTTTGCCGAAAGTAGACCAGTATCTTCAGTCCCCAGAGGAGCAGACACGGGAAGAGAACTACAGTGGTCACATATCCGTGGTGGCCATCCCCACGCTGTGAGACACGGAAAAGGCAAGAAGCAAATCAAGATCAAATGGTTTCGACCTACGAGGGTTAAACCAGATCTTCCATTCAAAGAAGAGGAGTAACCATGGCCACAGTCAATCATCGTAGGATGGGTGCATGAACAACAATGACCCATGGGCCGACAGAGGCAAGAAGGTAGCAGGCGGTGTATCCGCCGCTGTTGGGTTAGCCTTCGAAGTCTTTACCGGACTCGTTAGCGGTATGGCGGGTGTCTTCTTCTCTCTCATAGGGTGGGTCGTGGGCGTCTTCATCTTTGTGATCATTGTCATCATTGGCATAAACTTCGTCCGAAACACCGACTTCTCTGGTATCAGCGAGAACCTTCAGTCAAGCATCGACGGCATCACAGAAGGAGGCTCCTTTGAAGGATGGGTCAGCGAAGTCGATGACAAAATCAAAGTCCCCACGGAAGAGGACATAAAGCAAGCTCGCCAAACCTACGATGAGAAAGTCGCCAAATACAAAGAATCACACGATGGGAAAACCTATCCCTTCTTGTTCGATCCGCCTGAAGAAGAACAAGTAACCATTGTCACTTTCAGAGATAAACGATTCAAAGAGTTCAAGGGGGTCAGCCCCAAGTCAATCCCATTGCAAGAGTACGTGTGCATCAAATACAATAGTTGGACTGACACAATCTCCGATGTCGAGATCGTGGAGAAGCCCGACCCAATGTTGAAAGAGGAGTAACCATGGCCACAGTCAATCATCTCAAGCGTCCCCAACAACGAAAGCTCGAAGACCATCTGGTCAGTACGTGGACCAAGATTCGGCAAAGAAAGCTCACCGCCGACAAAGTGGCCGAAGAAGCCACCGAAACACTTGGCTTCAAAATTAGCCCAATCAACGTGAGGTCATCCGCCAAAACGATGGAACTCAAGTGGGCTGCGGCAACCAAAAAGAAACCGATTACGGTTCGCTTTCGACCCGTTATCTTAAGCATGGTGCATGTATGCACTGAACTGTGCCAGAAGTTCGACCTACCAGTGCCATCAACGTTCGATGTCTTTGTCTCTCGTAGCGGGAAGTACAAATACGAACCAGTCCTCAAGGCCATGGCGGGAATCTTGAAAGAGATCGCTCCTCTGGCAGACATCGAATGGCCCAAAGAACTCGAAGAGTTCGTGGCCGTGAAGGAAGAGGAATAGGGTGGAATTTCACGAATATCTCTCCCATTTCGAGTATAGCCAAAGGACCACTCCCGAAGCAGCGGCTTTTGGAATTGATAGGTTCTATGAGACATTTCTCGAACTCGGGGCTAACGATATTCGATTGGGTGTCGGTGATGAAAAACTGGAAGCTCAGTTTCGGTACTCTCATCACTTTGGAGAACGTCTTTGGCATCAAAATCAACAACCATACTTTTTGGTGCATCCTCGAATTATCGAAACATTTACAGAAACAAAAATGTCTGCCGGGCCGGAACACTCTATCTGCCTTCCATTCGATAACTTCGTTTTGCTGTTGCCGAAAGAACAAAATACAATGAGATGGAAAGGAGACTTGCCTGTCAAAAGCATATTTCTATCTCACAGAGAACAAAAGGGACAGCATCATCTTCTCATTTATTTCACGATCCAAACAAGTGAAACCGAAGAGACCACAGAGATGTGCCGTTTCGATTATCATCACCACGATACACCCGACGAAAGAAGTATCGAAGAGATGATTACTGAAGGTCGTGAAGAAGACGAACTAGCTAAGGTAACGCTGCGTGGAATACGTCTAGCTCTTTCTGCCGGTATACTGCTCGAAAGAAAAAATCCACTCATCGAACCTCACATTCTCAATGTGGATTTGAAGAAATACTATGAAGGAGATGAAGAGCAAAAGAAAAAGCTAGAACAAAAGGCTGTTCGCCGAAGAAAAAAGAGAGGGTATCGTTTTGCCGTAGATCGACAATTCAGTGTCGGACTGATAATTGCGCCACCAAAGAAAGGTTCTCAAGAAACAGAATATGTCCGAGGGCCACTTACCAATGCACACTTTCGTAGCGGGCATTGGCAAAGAGTTTGGTACGGACCCAAGAAATCATTGTGCCGAATCGATTGGTTTATGCCCACCCTCGTAAGACCAGATCTTCCCTTTAAGCCAAAGGAGAAAAAATGAGCTTCTTCAAAGGTTTCTTCTGGTTCACGTTCGGAAATCCCGTATGGTTGATCGGGTTCATACTCTTCGTCAATTACGTATGGAGACAATCATGAGCGAACTCAAACACAAACTCGTATTCAAAGTCCGTGGCAAATGGACTGATCGTTCCGTCGCCTGCCGCCTAGCTATGTGCCTCGGCGTGGGAAGCCCTCTCGCATGGGAGGCTGGAGATTCCGGCGCTCCCTTCTGGCATTCAGTTGAGCAGAAATGGCAAGTTGATCCCGGCAACGATTATTGGCTTCGCAAGATTGATGAAAAGCCCGTAGATGAAGTCTCCAAGAAAAAGGGACTCAAGTGGCCCGTCAAAACCTTCCAGTTGAACTACCGGTACACCACGGCCGATAGAGAAGAAGCCCTCAAGGGTCTCTGTCAATGGCTGGAATGTGACCTCGTCTTCGGAGCGTAATCATGAAGTACGTAATCGCCAAAGTCATGGATGGGCACTGGTTCTACTACGTTTGTCGGAACTGTTGGACTGATAACGTATACGATGCCGAATTGCTCAGGAGTGAATCCGAAGCGAAGACTCATATCGAGATCATGCCAGATGGCGACGAAGTGGGTGCTTTAATACTTCCAGTCACATTAACAGTCAAACATTGAAAGGAATCACCATGGAAAAGAAAACCGTTTGGGGAATCGACATAGGAAGCTCCTCCGTCAAAGCCGTGAGACTCGAAGGAGATAAGGACAATATCCTTATTACACATGTCGATGTCGTTGAATATCCAAAACCAACATCCTTTCCCGGAGCCGATTCCTTCACCCTCGAACAAGAAGGCATCCGTGAGTTGTTAGGAAGGAACGCTATCAAGAAAGAACAGGTCGTGCTTGGAGTCTCGGCCCGTAATTCCTTGACTCGGATTGCGCCGTTGCCGCCAATGCAACAAGAAAAACTGCCAACTATCGTCGCCTTTGAAGCACGACAAATGATCCCGTTCGATATCAATGATGTCTATTGGGATTGGCAATCCCTCAACGGGGATCAAGGTGGTGGATATGAAATCATGATCCAAGCCGTCAAGAAAACGGTCGTCGATGGGATGATCAAACCATTCAAGGAGCAGGGAATCCATGTAATGGGGGTCCAAGCTACACATCAAGCTCTTGCCGATGCGATGCTGCGACTGTACGCCCAAAAAACCGACCTCCACGGCCGACCACAAGTCTTCTTGCACATGGGGAATACAAGTACCGAAGTGGTTATCGCAGGTGAGGG
>Ga0114923_10000536_pt1 | contig 29434 bp, 65 predicted proteins | sample SumtaG_FD_89578 | JGI IMG/M metagenome (GOLD analysis project Ga0114923, IMG submission 89578) | Deep subsurface microbial communities from Indian Ocean to uncover new lineages of life (NeLLi) - Sumatra_00157 metaG | ecosystem: Environmental > Aquatic > Marine > Oceanic > Sediment | place: near... | reverse complement strand
GGGCTGAGCTGGCCCTCGCCGGGCTGAGCTGGCCCTCGCCGGGCTGAGCTGGCCCTCGCCGGGCTGAGCTGGCCCTCGCCGGGCTGAGCTGGCCCTCGCCGGGAAAATAGATACAATTTTAGTCAAATTGTCCACAATCGAGGAAATAGATACAATTTTAGTCAAATTGTCCACAATCGAGGAAATAGATACAATTTTAGTCAAATTGTCCACAATCGAGGAAATAGATACAATTTTAGTCAAATTGTCCACAATCGATGTTTGACAGATGAGGCAGCATGCTGCTGGACTGCCACTCGCGTTGAAGGCGTCCGTACCGCTGGACTGCCACAAGTGATCGATTCGTACCGCTGGACTGCCACTCGCGTTGATGGCGTTCATGCTGATAGAATGCAGGCAAAAAGAAGCCCGCACACGCTAGGGGGTAACGTGTGAGGGCTCAGGTAGTCAGAGACACCTATTAAGGCATCTCGGGGGGCTTAATCAGATTGGTGAAGGGATACCGCAGTATCTATGGCGCTCGCAGCGTCGTTAATGAGCTCATGCGCTTCGATAGCAACAGGCACAGCGAAAATCAACACCGCAGCAACTGCGATAAACTTTGAATTGGTTATGAAATCTAACATAGTATTTCCTCTTATCTCGATTCGCCCCGAAGCTACCACCAGTCGGGGAAAGGGTCAAGCGAATACGTAAGCTATTGAAGTATAAGGCCTTTTTATCGGCTATTTGGCTATTTTAGGGCCATTTTATGGGTAGTTTGCCCATTTTTCAGCGATTCGGCGCATAATTTCCATGTTTCTATTCAAGGCACAGCTCAAAGTCTCTGGATATCTATTCAGGACACAGCTCAAAGTCTCTGGATATCTATTCAGGACACAGCTTGATCGTTGGGGGGCACAAAATCGCTGTTTTAGGGCCTGCAGAGCACCAACAAACTCCACCCGGCTAGCAGCATCAACCAAATAAGCAGACAAGGCCACCACGGGGCTGATATCGCCAACTAATCACTATATAGGGCCTGATAGGGTTCCGCCCGTGTGTCGCATCTGTCAAAACCATGTGGAATCCGGTACACAATCAATCAAACGCTCGTTGTCGCATCTGTCAAATATCAGACTCCCTCACACACTCGTCCTAAAAGGGAGGGATAGGGCGGGATAGTGCGCTAGCGCTATACCCCCTTTAGGGGGGCACAAAACTGACCTTTTTAAGTCGTTGATTCTAAAGGCTTTTCCCAACCTTTGCCCAAGATATGCTCGGGCAAGAAAGTACACAAATAGGCACAAACCTGAATTCCTCTTATAGAACAACGCGTTAAGTGAGGTCAGTTCTTTGCCGGGCACAAAAGGGCACAAAAGGGCACAAAAGTTAAGTCATTGTTATCAAACGATTTGACAGATAAGGCAAAAAATCTTTGCCCGAGCTCTCGGGCAAAGAATCGCCGACTCGCCTAAACTGTTGTTTTAACACGATATGACAGATGCGGCAATATTAAGCCTCTAGCTAAGCCCTTGTTTCCAATGGCGTCTAAAAAAGCCTTGACAGATGCGGCAACATATGGGAAAAGACACAGACGGCAACAGCGCCGCGAAACATTATAAGGGGTTTTTAAAATGACACAGCGCACACGATTAAACACTGACGGTGAACGCCGCGAAATCAGAATTTCAAATAATGACACAACACCAAGCTGGAAGCGTTATGGTGAAGGCCGTTCGTTACTTGAGATCACCAGCAACCCCGCCAACAATTCTTTATCTCTGATAGCTGGTGAAGCTTACGAAAGTGAAAAGCGTACGGTTAGCCGGGAAGCCTGGATTGAAATCGATGAACATCGCGCAAGGGACCTGCTGGAATATTTAAAAAACATCTACGGTTGATAATTTGACAGCGCGCGAAACAAATAAGGACTCAGTAAGATGACTTTAAAAATAACATTAAAAGAATTGGAAGTTCTGAAACCTTGCGATGATTGTTATGGCGCTATGCTCGCCAAGACTTTCCCTCGCAAACGCAAGTTCTCAATAGCAGATGCATTTGCTGCTGATATCAGCCAATCCGATATTCTGTGGACTCTGTATGCTCTAAAGTCTGATGATGTTAATAGCAAACTCAACATTTGGTTAGCCAGTCTTGTAAAACGTGCTGCTGCTGCTGGATATGCTGCTGAGCGTGCTGCTGATGCTGCTGGATATGCTGCTGATGCTGCTGATGCTGCTGATGATGCTGCTAAATATGCTGAGCTTGCTGCTGCTGCTGCTTTTTATGCTGCTGATGCTGCTGCTGAATATTCTGAATATGCTGCTGTTAATGCTGCTGCTGCTGCTGTTGAACGCGATATACAAAAAAGTGAGCTTATCAAGCTTTTTAGCTAAATCATATTCAGAATAAGGACTCAGTAAAATGATTGAGCTTCAATATTTAGAAACAAGCCGTCAAAGTGTATGGCGCAAAGGTGCTCGGATGCATTTAAATGGGTTGGATAACTTGAAAAAAGATGCACTGGCATTAGCAGCAAAAAATAACTGGTACTGTGTGCAGATTATGTATAAAAACCGTTTGATAATTTGGCAAAGAAATCTAGCCCAATGACACGCTTTCACACATGGGCCAAACGTAACGACTGGAATATATGGGATACACTCATAACCGCAGCATTCGTAATAGGCACTGTGGCAGCTTGGAGCTTTTGATATGACTGATACTTACGAGAAATTGCGTAAAGGGTTGCTTGATATGATCGAAGGTGGCCGCTTAACTGAGGCAGACATACCAGAAGATTATCAATGGCTGATATTGACACTCGCCACAGCCGAAACAACCCCGCAAGACGCAAAAGAAACCACGCACACAGCGTGCTGCACATGGGAACATATCCAAGTAATATTGCGTGGTAGTTATGATACATACTGGCACAATGCCATAGACACGATAGGCATAATCGACGTGCGTTATGCGATGCATGATATCGCAGTTAAGCTGGCTGCCTCATATGAGACAGTTAAAGAAGACTATGTCGGATGTTTCGATATGGAATTTATACCAGCGGTAATTGACGCCTTGAGCGAACCACTCGTTGCTACGCAGGCCGAATATGATGCGGCTGCCCTTAAGATAACAAGGAGTGATTGATATGCCATGTTATCACGCAGAAACGAGGGGTAAATATATCAAAACCTCTATGGGCTACTCAAAAAGCCTGTTTGTTAATAATTTTGATTGCGGGATGCTTCATGTTTGGAAAGTGGGCAGCTATTGGGCCAGCCGGTACTGTCACTGGACCAAATATAGCTCAGCACCAACACGCAACGGTACAATTGTTATGCAACTGCTTGAAGTAGAAAAGGCATTTGACCACGGCTTGCTATCATTTTCCCTTCCATCAACAAGGAGTGACTAAAATGCCACGTTTTATGATGCCATTAGGGACCACCGCTGCAGAACACGATTTCAACGCCTTGGATGATTTCACGCGAGGCTACATTGAAGCGTTATTCTTCACAAACAGCGGGAATAACGAGGACGAGCTAAACGACGCTTGTTTTTCAGATTTTGCTGACGAAACGCTAGTAGCGATTATGAAAGACTGTGACGCCTTCCAGGCTATTAACCGGGCATTGCTGATATCTGCCGTAAATAGCTTTGGGTATGGTATAAGATGCGCGGGAAATGACTATTGGTACACACGCAACGGTCACGGCACCGGGTTCTGGGACAGGGACTTGGAAAGCATTGGCGACGCCCTCACAGCAGCCTGTGAGAACCGAGAAACCGATGCCTATGTTGGCGATGATGGAAAGATATATCTGTCATGAACACAACTGACTTTGATCACACATAACACAACGACGGAGCACACATTATGACTGACACTTTCGCAATTATTAAAGCATCACTGGCCCTTGAAATGGCACCTTTCGAAAGCACAGAAGAAACCCGTTATTATTTAAGGGGGGTTTAATCTCGTGCACGGCGCTGATAAAGCCAGCGTTCACCTTGTGGCAACTGATGGAACTGTTGCACTAATATCAGATGACCCAAGTGGTTTGCTATCCTATGACGTGGACGGGGCAACCCCTATTGTACGCCTGAATAAAGAATTCCGCGCAACCATAAAGAAAGCATTAACAACGCATAAACATAATGAAGATGCTTTACATGTTGTGGTCGACGGCAGGCCCGGCGCAAGTGCAACAACACTGGTTTTGTTGGACGAAGTGGACATGCAATCTGCGTGATATTATAGATCAAGGTGCAAAGAGTCCCAATTGGCTTGGTGCGACTGGTGATGTGTTGGTTGATGGAACCTTTCCAGATTATCAGCGAATTTACCCAAAAATTGCGGCTGCGAAAGATACAGGCTGTGACACGTATAACTCTACGTATTTAAGTAAGTTTGGTGCATTGTGTCCTGATAATACTAAAGCTATCAGGATTGCGCCAGCGAAAGAGGGCAGCCCGGCTTGGGTCACTATCGCCGGACGGAATGATCTATTAGGTATCATCATGCCAATGCGCAGCGATATAAACTTAACACCTACAATGAAAAACATAATGAGCTCAAACACGTAATTCTTGCAGGTGCTTTGTATGCACTGATTTTTATAAATTGGAGTTGAGATTATGACACGTACAATATTAACAATCGCACAGCAAAACCAATGGTGTAACTCTCACCCCACCACGCGGGAACATAAATGGAGCGTCAACGGATATGGTAACAGTAAGATTATATCCGGTATCAGCGGTAATTGATCGGCAAGGCTGATGGTTGTGGCTATGACCGTTTCGGCAAGGCTATCGGACATGCTATGATGCACGAATTCAGTGCGGAGATATACAAGCTTGCTAAACGTCTTTGCAAAGGCCGCCGCAGCTACAAACAAGCGCCGGACTTCTATGGGCTCTTTTTCGATAGTATTACAAACCGCGCTTGGCTTGATGGAGCTTGCGGCGGTAGCTGCATGAGAAAGATTCTCAATAAAATCGGGTTCACCTTGGAATTTATCGGTGATACTGGAAACGCAGGCCGTACAGGCAGTGCGTTTTATAAACTGCGCCCGGTTACATCGCACGAAAGGAAATGGCTATGAGTAAGAATATCACACCATTAGAATTTATACGTCTTGTAGGTATGGACATCGACCTGCCGGACAATCTCAATGTTGTCGGCACCCTCGACCTTAGAGGTGTTAACATCACCAGTTTACCGAGCAACCTCAGTGTTAGCGGCTCATTACATCTTAGAGGCACCGACATTACCAAATTGCCTGACAACCTCATTGTCGGTGGACGCCTCTATATTAGAGGCTCTAATATCAATATGATGAGTCTACCCGACAACCTCAGTGTTAACGGGCACATATCCACCTTGGCGGCACCTGTGCCACTATGGTTCATGAACACTGCGGTTGCATAAGCCATGTTCATTTGACTTATACGAAAAGGAGTATTTGACATGCCCAAGATGACACCAAAACAGAAGCGCGCAGTAGTAGAGCGTAAACTGAAGAAAGATATATCGCCTTGCGCATCATCGGAGCAATATCGATGCTGATAGTGTTGTATATTACTTATTTTACGAATTGGAGTGGATGACATGACCCGTATGACACCAAAACAGAAGCGCGCAGCAATAGAGCGCAAACTGAAGAAAGACATAACATCGTCGCTACGCTCTAGCGGCGTCAAACGCCCGGCAGCCTATGCGCGTGCGATTGTCGGGGCTTCCGAGATGATATTGCACGATGCATACTGCCTCATGCATATAAGTGAATGGGATTAAAACCTTGGCACGTGTAGATGATTCGGAACAACAAGACGCGCTTATATGGCATTGGACTATGTGTCTTGCCCGGTACGAGGTGCGCGACATCATAACCAGCGTGCTGCACACCCGCCGCCGTGATGATAAACAGCTTTTAAATAGAGAGGAATCAAAGTCATGAATACTATAACGATAATAGCCGCCGTGTTGTTTGTGGTGATCTATTTAGCATACGCCCTTATCGTGTTCGCAGTGCTGGCTATTGACCTAAAAGCACCGCCAACACACGTGCGTCTATGGAGGGCATTAACTTGGCCTCGCTACCTGTTCAAAGACGAAACAAATAAGGACTCAGTGACATGACTTTAAAAATAACATTAAAAGAGCTGGAAGCTTTGAAACCTTGCCACGTTAGGTACGGCGCTATGCTCGCCAAAACTTTCCCTCGCAAACGCAAGTTCTCAATAGCAGATGCATTTGCTGCTGATATCAGCCAAGCCGATATTCTGTGGACTCTGTATGCTCTAAAGTCTGATGACGTTAATAGCAAAATCAACAGTTGGTTAGCCAGTCTTATAAAACGTGCTGCTGATTATGCTGCTAAATATGCTGATGATACTAATTATGCTGCTGATTATGCTGATTATGCTGCTGAGGCTGCTCTTGCTGCTGAACGTGCTGAACTTGCTGCTTTTTATGCTGCTGATGCTGTTTTTTATGCTGCTTTTTATGCTGCTGATGCTGCTGCTGATTACGCTGATGCTGCTGCTGATTACGCTGCTGCTTGTGCTGCTGATTACGCTGCTCTTGCTGCTGAACGTGCCACACAAAAAAGCGAGCTTATTGAGCTTTTTAGCTAATTCAAAACATTATAAGGAGTTTTTGATATGTCGATGCAGTAAACATACCGCAGGAACGTGTCGAAGAAAGCAGATATTTTAAACATGTTAGAGGAGTCGATTGATGTTCGATAGAGGATTTGCCGCCGTCGGGATGGTGCGGACAAAAGATAAAGCCAACGCCGGGCACGTGCTAAGGGCTGCCGCATGCTACGGCGTGAGATTGGTCGCCTTCGAGGGTGCGCGCACATGTATTCGGACACATGTCGACACGTGCAAAACATACAGGCACACGCCCGTGATTCGTGTCGATGCTCTGCGCACCGCAATACCTTTTGACACTGTACCAATAGCGGTTGATCTGGTAACAGACGCCGAGTCACTTGTCGACTTTGCACACCCCGCGCGCGCCTTTTATATCTTCGGGCCGGAGGACGGCACCCTTGGCAGAAAACATCTTGAGTGGTGCCAACGCCGTGTGATGTTGCCGACTGAGCATTGCATGAACCTAGCGGCTGCAGTCAACGTCGTGTGATGTTGCCGACTGAGCATTGCATGAACCTAGCGGCTGCAGTCAACGTCGTGCTGTATGACCGACTCGCCAAACAATTAAGACGACAGGAGACAAGACCGTGAAAGTAACAAATACGTACATACCGAGCTTTCCAAACTTGGACGGTTCCAACGGTCGGCTCATGGCTGTGCTGGTAAGCGATGAACATGGCGGATACTCGTGCTATGTCGCCATAGTCAACTGTGACCCATGTAACGAGAACGCCCGTGCTGCAGCGGCTGACCATGTAATGAGCAGGGGCTCAAAATTGAACTACCGGCAGGCCGTAGGATTCTTTCCGGGCGTAGTCAAAGAGGAGTACAGATTATGAATATCGAGAACATTAAACTATTGATCGACACCTTGCAAAATGATCGACTTATTGTCGAAAGTGACGTAGGTTTCAATATGCAGTATTACCACGCCCGTTCAACCAGTCATACTGATGACAAGACGGGACATGATTGTGGTACCGTCGCATGTATCGCTGGTCACGCGTCCCTAATTGCGTCGGGTGGAACAAGTCATGCACCATCGCATGCCAGACATTTTCTTGGGCTGACTCACGAACAGGCCAACTCACTGTTCATACCGGACTTTACGGATGGGTTGCGAGTACGCTGGGTATCGATCACGCTCGAGCAGGCCCTGTTGACGCTTGCGAAATTGCGCGACACAGGCAAGGTCGATTGGTCACATACAGGAGACGGGTCGTGATAACCAACGCCGAAAGGACATATGTAGCCGTCGCCGCGCTTGCTGTCGTACACCATCATCGCGGTGAGTGTGATCCCGACGTGGACCCGCAGACAGAACTATCTGACCTGCTTAGCGACCTGCGTCACTGGGCAGCGGAAAATGAAGTAGATTTCGACAAGGCGTCAATAACTGCTGAGGTCAATTTTAACTGTGAACAGGACGAGGAGTCAGGATCATGACCGACGTATACATATTTCAGGCCGACTTACTATGTGCCGAATGCGGCGAGGCCGCGTGTAACAGGATCGAGTCCGAAGGTCACTCACCGAGTAACCCGGCAGACGAAACCACTTACGATTCGGATGAATACCCTAAAGGGCCTTATCCACACGGCGGAGGTGAATCGGATCACCCTCAACACTGCGGACATTGCAGCACGCCGTTGGACAATCCAGTTATTGAGACCGTACAAGTTGCAGGAACCCCGGTACTAGAAAACTGGCTTACCTTTTACGGGGCGCCATTTATCAGAACTTTTCACACATAGGAGACGGTGATGCATAAAGATGAACTAACCCCTTACATACTTTTCACACTGGCGGTCGTTATAGCATTGGGCAATCTCTTGTATATCGGCTACGAGGTCGGAATCGCGCATGATCAGTCGATCCGTGATACCGCGATTATCGAGGGTACAGAGCTCGGGCGAGCCGAGGTGAGAGAACGCATGAGACAGAACCTGCCGGACCTCGCCCAGTGCCTACTCGATGCCCGCAAGAATCCCGCCCCTGAATAATACTTTGACAGGAGCGGCAAGGTGTGTTACAAAAAGGACATCGAATCGAGAGATAAACGAGACGAGAAATCGAGAGAGGAGACTGTAATGAGCACGTGCCGGAACTGTTGGCGAGAGCTGACCGTCAACGAAGAAGTCTACACCAATCTGGATACATACGGCGGCCCGAATACATTAGCGGTCACCAAATGTTGTGGAGTGGGTGTAACAGTGACTCGCAATGTGACGTATACAATTAAGGCGTATAAAGGTAACCGGACGGAAGACGACTGGGGTCGCAACATCAACAAGTCGCGTAATCAAAGGACATAACCATGATTATCAGATGGACAAACACACTCAAAAAACGTTGCCGCACGGTGAAGCGCCATATCAACTATCAAATGACGCTGGAAGTGCGAACGTTATGGATATTGTTTATACCAATATACCGCACCGAGCGCATTATTAGCCATAATCTTTAACGGGAGGACTGACCGGTGAAAATCACACTAGTACAGCTTGAGGGATTAGGCGCGTGTAAACCGCAGCGGCTGTTATTTCAAGAACGGTTCGGAAGCTCTGTTGTGCTCACGCCCGACGTGATCAGTGATAATATCGCTGATTTTCAGGTGGATTGGTTCGCGAGGAAGGTGCTGCTGAACAGCGTGTTAACTGAGTATCTCAGACATATAGCACCCGCTCGAACCGAATACAGCGAGGCCCGTAAAGCGGCGTATTCAGTATACGATAAGATACATAAGGCGGAATCAACTAAAATTACTACGGCGATGAGACCGTGGCATATTAAATGGATTCAGGGAATGTTTGATACTCGGGAAGAGTGGTATGCCGCTACCAAACCGATACAATCCGAACACTGGGACATAATCAAAAAGGCGAAGGCCGAGTATGCCGACGATAAGAAGACACTTCTAAATAATTTCCACCTGAAGTGTTCGCCGATCGCTATTCAATATTTAACAGGAGGACTGACCGTTGACTGAGACAGAAAAAACACTGATCGCCGCGTTGAAACGTATGCACGCGCTGCAAAATCTCATGATGAAAAAAGTAAACCACGGCACGTCTTTCTATGACGCCGAGACTATCAGGGAGATGAACGAGGCCCCCGTACAGGCGGCTCGAGCTATCACAGACGCCGAAACATTGCTGGGAGATGAATCATGAGTGTGCGAGAAACTTGGAGTATGGAGTGCCCGGCGTGCGGCAGTGACGAGTCGATTGACATCGAGTCACTTATTAGTGTGCGGCTGAGTGTCAGCGGCACCGACCCCGACGACGCAAGGTGCGGTGATCACATATGGGACAAGGACAGTCCGGCCTCGTGTGAGTGTGGACTGTCTGCCACTGCGGGCGCGTTCACGATTGATGAGGGCCGTCCGTGGTTGAGATATGTCCACGGTCTCGCGCCAGATATTCTTATGGAGTTGGTTACGCCCGAGCGTGTAGTTCTGGGGTACGTCGGCACAGCAACAGGTAGGCTCAGAGAATCAGTGTCTGGGAATGCAATCACCGAGCACGTCATGGCTTATCGAATTGCCATAGATCAACCCTTGATTGGAGAAAAGTGATGCGAGCCCATTTTGTTACATTCCTCAGCCCCGGTAGTTTAATAGCTGGACAAATAACAAAACCCATAGATAGTTGGAATGTTGACGCCGCAATATCCTTGTCTTCTGGCATCAGAGAACTTCACGGTGCGAGGCCTTACGCGTTCTACTTCAATACCCGAGGCCGGGAAGACGGCGAGCTGGACAGCAAGGAGATAAATCGCAGCCCCACTTATTTCTTAGGTGGAAAGGTGGAGACGTTGGAAGACGTGCGAAACCGCAACGACCCAAAGGACCGTATTCTATTGAGCAATATGACGTATAACGGGTACGATAGAATAATCACAACCACTAGTGGCTGGGCGTGGACTCAGCCACTCAGAAAAGATGATATCGTTCTGGATACGCCTATACACGCATATAAAAGGACTCAGTGACATGACTTTAAAAATAACATTAAAAGAGCTGGAAGCTTTGAAACCTTGCGATGATTGTTATGGCGCTATGCTCGCCAAAACTTTCCCTCGCAAACGCAAGTTCTCAATAGCAGATGCATTTGCTGCTGATATCAACCAAGCCGATATTCTGTGGACTCTGTATGCTCTAAAGTCTGATGATGTTAATAGCAAACTCAACATTTGGTTAGCCAGTCTTGTAAAACGTGCTACTGCTGCTGATGCTGATGCTGAGCGTAACACACAAAAAAGCGAGCTTATTGAGCTTTTTAACTGACTCAAAACAATAAAAGGACTCAGTGACATGACTTTAAAAATTTTATTATCGGAAGGATATAGAAATGAATTCGAAACCATCAAGACAAACCAGACCTTATATTGTGTGTGCAGCCAACAAACACGGTGAGATGATTATTACAGGTGCCCGGCATTTTGACAACATAATGAGTAAAGTGATTAAGGCTATCTGGCCTGTACAGGAAGAACGTCAAAAGGTTTGTGGTGAAATGGAACAAGGTTTCATTGACCAGTGGGGTAATTTTTACACCCGAGAGGAGGCAATGCATTTGATTATAAACACCGGTCAGTCATTTGATGTAAGAAGCAACGGCGGCACTCGTACGGCGCTGTATTCAGAAGGTCTATACTAACCACCGATATCTATATTTAATAAAGATTGAAAGGCAGAGAAATGTTTCAGGCTTATTGTTACTCAGAAGGCGATATCGAATTCGGAAAGAGAATTCCAAAAGGTGCGATATCTTTGATGAAGGGTGTGGAATCCACAGTTCGAAAGATAATTAAAGATGAGTGCACTATCGGTGAGTTTATTGGCGTGACCAGACCGTTTATTAAGAAAGTGAACGCGGCGCGCGGAAATCAAGAACTAGCGGGCGATGCTTTGGCTAATTGGCTGGATGATATGTGCAGAAAATACCCCGATAAAGCCGTAGTGTTCACACAAATGAAATCCGCCTAGCCCCCGATATCTATATTTAATAAAGATTGAAAGGCAGAGAAATGACAGCAGATATTTTCCAGTTATCAGCACACGAAAAAATGACAGCAAAAGAAGCATTGTCACATTGTCTTTTGGAAGGACTGCAGGAAGTTCTCATTCTTGGCTATGATTCAGATGGAGAATTTGTTGTTAGATCGAGCGCTATGAATACAAAAGAAGCATTGTGGCTAATTGAGTGCGGGCGAGGGCACACCCTTACAGCGGGAGGATTATAATGAATAAGAAACGTATTAGCAAAGCTGCAGAAAAAGTATTGCGCGACAAAAATAACAGCAAAAAAGCGAAGACCAAGGCAGGATTGGGACTTTCTCAGAGAGCCTAGCCCCCGATATCTATATTTAATAAAGCTTGAAAGGTAGAAAAATGTCAATTTACACAATGGATCATACGGGAGATTTTTCGTACGCAAAAACAATTGACGGCGCATACATCGGGGATGAAAAAACAGCCAAGTTTCTGTGCGACAAAATGGGGGTTTTTCCTGAGTTAATCACAGAAAACCATCAGGTTTGTAGCATTGGTTTTAATCCAAAAACACAGCGATGGCACGGATGGTCGCACCGGGCAATAAGTGATTTCGGTATCGGCAGCAAAGTAAAACTTGGTGATTTTGCGTACATTGCGGATACCCCCGAGGAGCTAATCGATAATCATGTCGGATTTTGGGTAAAAAACGGCAATTCGGAGCAAATACAGCGGGCGCTTGATGAGTGTAAAATACTTGAAGATAAAACGGGGATTCGGATACTGCACACCCCTACGTACATGCCTATGGCTGCCAGCGCGGAAGAGTTAGCAGATGTTCTGGATAGTGGTGATATTAGCGCATTGCCTATTGTAGACATTGCGCCAACATTCACGATTGTTAAATGTGGTCGCGGAGAGTGGGAAGCCAAAACCACGGAAGATGCAAAACAGATGGCGATTGATTTCGCTAATAGCGTAGGCTAGCCCAATTAAAACAGATGGAGAGGAACACCCTCATGGCTGATTTACAAAAGATAACAGACGCGCTTATAGAACAGCTTTTATACTGCGATTCACGAACAGAGTGCAATAATCACATATATCAGGCTTTGCTTGACGCGACCGCATGTTCGGAGAAAACCGAACGTCATGTGAGTGACGTTACATCGCAGACGATGGAGAATGCGCCGAGGGACGGGACCGATATTCGTGTTCGAACCACTTTAGGTAATTATCATATCGTTCGTTGGTCGAAGAGGGACAACGCGTTCGGCGTCACATCTACCCTAGACGAATCAAGATGTCCGAATATTTGCGGAACTAATTATATCGAATGGTGGGCGTTGTGAAAACTGATATGAAGAAACCAGATAATTACATACAGATAACAATTGAAGAGACTGCGACGCTCATTCGGCACTCTGTAGAATGCAGACATCCGCTTTCTATGGCGATTGGTGGTGGTCTGAAAGTTTCAGACGATAATATTGAATATCTAATTGAGCTTGGAAAAATGCGCGGAGTTGATGTTTCCCAATACGCCGACAAACACAGTGTTGACGGGAGAGCATGATGGAGATTATCCCCATAACCTTGAAAATAGCTAAAGAGTTTGTCGCTGCGCATCACAGGCATAACAAACCTCCGATTGGTCATAAATTCTCTATTGGTTTGGAAAGAGAAGGTGAGTTAATAGGCGTAGCAACGGCTGGTCGGCCAATAGCCAGATACTTTGACGATGGTAGAACGCTTGAAGTCAACAGAACTTGCACATTAGGACACAAGAATGCGAACTCTATGTTATACGGAGCTATTTGGAGGTGCGCAAAAGCGATGGGGTATACGACGTGCATAACTTATACCCAGTCAAATGAGTCAGGAGCGTCGTTACGGGCTGTGGGGTGGTTGAGAGTGAAAGAATTACCTGCGCGAAAATCATGGGCTGAAAGTTCTAAAACGTCAAAAGTCAAACGTGATCAAATAGGTAACGGTGGGGTCGCAAGAAGTTTATGGCGAATATCCATCAAACTATCTTCAACAGGAGAAAAAACGTGAGCATGTGTAAACAACTTATCAAGGCCGTCGAATGTGACGAGGAACTCGCCAGTGGTATGATCGCGCATTATCTGCGCGCCCACGGGTTCACGCCCGAATTCAGCGGCAAATATCACCTAGACGGTGGGTATCAACTTGTGGGCTCTTTCCGTAAAGACGGCGCTTATTATTGCTACGAGCCGAAGTTTCACATGCGCGTGAATGATGCGTTAGAGCTACGTCCTGAGGGCACCCGTCTTGATATAACCGTGCTTGATGCCAGTTCTATCGCTAGAGTCTTGGCTCCTCCGTATGTATACGTAGGCGAGTCGGTGATCAGTCCCGCGCGCGCTGTGCTGTCAGCACTGACTCAGCTCGCCTACGCAACCACAGATATGAAGAAGAAGGAGGAGGCGACCGATGCAGGCCGATATCAATATATCCGAGACTAAAGGGTTCTACGACGCGTTGACAGACATGCTATTGACCAATGAAGACGATCTGAAGGTCAGTATACGGACCAGCCTGCCAGATGTTAGATTCGTAGAGGCCGTGCTGTGCGACGTGCTGCCCGATGGACTGTCGGTGATGGACGACGGTGAACTTAGTACGTTCGTGTCGAGGGATCACATAGTTATAATACAGGTGCACGAGATCACGAAGAAGGTGAAGATAAGAGGAGATATCGATGACTCCTGATACCGAGAGACGCAAACAAAAGGGCGAGATTCCTGAGCGACCACCGAGACGAGGCGACGTGAGCAGTGGAGCGAATCAGCTTCTGATGCTCGCCTGCACCGATCATTTACACAACGATTTCTACCACGTCAAACTGCGTAAGGGAGAGAGCTAGATGATCAAATCACTTCAGAACTATGTGGTACACATCCGTGATTCGGTTGGTAGGATTCATGATATTCAGGCGTGCGGCAACACTATCACGGCTGCTCTTACTGCGGCGATGACACATGCCGGTGAGATGTATGACCCGCCGCTAGTGGTGATAGCGTTCGAACCTTTGATACCGGAGATGACTGATGTAGACTGAATTACAAGCACTATTAAAGCGGCTCTACAGGGACAGCAATGTAAAGGCTGAAGATGTGGCGCGAGAAGTCAATAAGTCAATAAGTTATATGACGAAGCTGCTGAGAGTCCTCCAGCAAGCAACGGAGAGAAATCATGAACAAGTACAGTGGTAAAACAAAAAGAATTTATGTAGCGTCGTCTTGGCGAAACCAGATGCAAGGAGCTATTGTAATCCTGTTGAGAACTGCTGGTTTTGAAGTGTACGACTTCAAAGCAGATGACGGTTTCGGGTGGAGTGAAATTGACCCAAACTGGAAAAACTGGACCAACGAAGATTATATTAAGGCACTCGACCACCCACGGGCATTAAGCGGGTACGCTCGTGATTTTGATGCCATGAAGTGGGCCGATACCTTTGTCCTTGTTCAACCTTGCGGACGTTCAGCGCATTTGGAGCTTGGCTGGGCGTGTGGGTCAGGAAAAAGAACCGCTATTCTACTCGGATCAGAAATTGAACCTGAATTAATGGCAAAAATGGCGGACTTGGTTACTGGTAATGTGTGTGATCTTTTAGACTTTTTAGGAGTAGAAAATTGACCCCATTTCAAGAGAGAGAGAGTAAAACTGTGGATGAAGGCATGCTTCGGAGATGACTGAGGCAGACTGAATTACAAAGACGAAACAAATAAGGACTCAGTGATATGACTTTAACAATAACACTAAAAGAGTTGGAAGCTTTGAAACCTTGCCACGTTAGGTACGGCGTTGAACTCGCCAAGACCTTCCCTCGCAAACGCAAGTTCTCAGTAGCAGACGCATTTGCTGCTAATATCAGCCAAGCCGATATTCTGTGGACTCTGTATGCTCTAAAGTCTGATGATGTTAATAGCAAAATCAACAGTTGGTTAGCCAGTCTTATAAAACGTGCTGCTAAATATGCTGAGCTTGCTGCTGAATATGCTGAACGTGCTGCTGAATATGCTCTTGCTGCTGAGCGTGCTGCTGAACATGCTGCTTATGCTGCTGATTATGCTGAGCGTGCTGCTGCTCGTTATGCTGCTCGTTATGCTGCTAGCTGTGTTGTTCGTGCTGCTGAGGCTGCTCTTGCTGCTGAACGTACTGCTCTTGCTGCTCGTTATGCTGGGCTTGTTGCTGAGTATGCTGAGCGTAACACACAAAAAAGCGAGCTTATTGAGCTTTTTAGCTAATTCATACTGGAGATGACCGATGTATAACAGCCCTTACCTAGACCAGCCCCCGCGAGATCATGACTCCGCACTCTCGGACCTGATATCTGACCCGGCGTGGGACCAGAGGCCACCACTACAGCGCTTCGAGCTCGTGCGACGCGGTATCGAGGCCGGGCTCGACATATGGACGCTCAGGTCTGTGGGATGGAAGTGCAGTCTTCGTGAGGCCGAGAGACGCCTGCGCGAGTGGCTCGAACTAGTGCGTGATGTTCCCGGTAATCTTATATGCGTGGAGGCTTGACATGAACGATCAGGAAATGTTGCGAGATACGCACGAGTTGGCTGATTTGTGGATAACGGGTCGAGTAAGCAGCAGCCCTGAAAGCGCGCGGTCAGCGATGTCAAACATAATCAAAAGCGCATTTCTCACCGGGCAGGAATCGAGGCAGTCTGATATTGATAACCTGCAAATACGCGCCTTTAAGACGGTGGACATGCTTGAGCACGAACATCTGCATCCGACGCAGAAGGTGAGACTGGCCCGGCTGCTAAATCAGGCGTACTACAACACCGACACCGGCGAGCTCGAGGGATATGAAGACGCGCTGAACAAGATGATCGAGGAGAACTCAGGTGGCTGCTAATATAAGACATAACAGGACGAGTTTTATACCGTCCGTAATAGTTGGCGCGGTAGCGGCTCTTGTGTTATCGATGTGTGCACCTGAACCAGTAATGTCCTTAGAGCCACCCGAGAAGGCTGATAAGATCAAGAAGGCTGAGAAGCCCGCCAAAGTATCTTCAGGGCCTATCAGGGTGCTGAGAGACGTATGGTCCCGCTCCTATGTGCTGCGAGATGCTAGTGGACGTTCTTTAGGCACCTTGCGCCGCGATCCATGGTCATCATCGAAACGACCCTCGTGGAATATCTACGACCGTGCTGGCCGACCTGTTGGATACCTGAGTCGCCAAAGTACCAGAGACAAGCCGCTGTGGTTGATAATCGAGGAAGCAGGAGAGGAGCCAGATGATGATAAATAAGTTGAAAAACAACATGCGAGATTTAGTGAGGCCGTTCCGGAGGCACCCAGGAGCCTCGTCATTCCTGCTGTCATACGCCTTCTTGGTAATCATGATAGGTGTGCTGTTAATCGAGGTACGCGACCGTAATCAGTCCATCCACCGACTCATGAGCGCCATCGACAACCACGTATACGCCCACGAGGAGCTCGACACATTGGGTGTGCTGGGATGGTGCACCACCTACAAGAATCTGGCGGATGATGTGGAGCCTTGATGATTGTATTCGACCGAGTGAATAACCAACGGATAGACGAGGAGCCAGATGATGACTGATAGACTTTACCCGGCCAGAGTGATGAACAAGACACACGATGCACAGCATACTTTTCTGACGGTCAAAATTCTGGGACTCCGCTCATGTATGAATCATGAGCATCGTATGAGCGCATCTCGAATTGACCTACTGGGCGTCAGTGTGGATGACGTCATAGCAGTAAGGCTGAACTCTGCAGGGTATGTACCCGGCGTAATCCCAGCACGCGTGAGCTACACGCCTTCCTCATCCTTCGCCAGATTTCAGAATAGACACGTAGTAGGGATCAGTATAAACGGGGTCAACTACCGGACTTACTGGCGGCCCAATCACAAAATTACTAAACCGAAAAAGGGCGACTGGATATTCGTCCGGAAAGGCAAACACGACGATCACAGGACGTGGACACTGGTGGACTCGTCAGGAATTTTAAACCAAGAGGAGAACGACATGAGTATGAGCAAAGACAGGGTGGAGATATTTTTGGGATCACAGTATATAAGAGGAGGTAGTAATCGAGGCGAAGACGGATACCGGAAGCTAGCAGAGGCATGCTTCGGATTGAGCCCGAGTCAATTTGATCAAATGTCTCAAGCCAATCCGGACGGATTCACCATCATCTGCAGGCCGTCGCAGTTCGCCCGGTTTCTGATCATGCGTAACGAGATGGGCCTCACGAACGACTTTAAAGGCCTGAAGCCCCGGCTGATACCAGAAGTACGGATTCCTGAGGTTATCAACGTGGCGAAGAATCCCCACCGCCCGGCAGACGGCGTACCTTACTGATCTTGACATTGGTGGCAATGTGTGGTAGGCAGAGTGCTTGCCGCACATCAGAGGATACAACATGCCGAAATTCCAATATCTACACTTCACCGCCGGGTCAGAGGTGTTACAGGAGCAACTGAATATCCACGGGGCTGACGGATGGCGACTGCACTCGTGTGACCCTGTCACGGCAGTTGTAGAAGATAATAGGGGCGTGATCCTGTTTGTGGTCGTCATGGACAAGATGACCTCCGACGAGAGTAACGCTCACTCGACAGGTGACACTACCGTCGATAGCGAATCCACCGCCATGAAGATGTCTGGATAAAAGTGAGTGTCAGTCCGACGTGTATATACTCTTGAAAACGTACCGGCGTCTGTAAGAAGGGCTTTCAGGAGCTTGGACGAGCCTAGTACGCCGGAACAGAGATTGTTTCAAGAGGTAGTAGCGCGCGCTGTACTCGACGCACTTGGTCACACTGGATTGAGTGACGCCGACCAACACAACGCTGCTGTGAGAGGGGCCAGAGTATGGCTGAAGATGGCAGACAATAACGACATATGGTTCGACTTGGCAGGCCTTGATGCTGATACCCTGCGGAAGCCCATACTTAATATGCCTAAGGACCAGATTTATAGAGAGGAATAAAAGTGCCATTAATCAAGAGAACCATCAAAATAGAAAGCAGTCAAATTGAGTTATTGCGAGATATGCAAGATGTCGCGACAGCGTACAATAAGAGCCTCGCCAAGATCAACGCGGAATACGAGGCGCGCAGGCAGGCCTTGTTAGACGATTCAAATGATCGCGGACGCGTTTTATGGGAACAACTAGTGGTCCGGCACGGTATAAGTGTCGACGAGTCGTGGCATAAGCCCAATTGGCAGTTGGATATGACGTACCTCGATACCCACGGTGACGCGTACCTGTGCGAGTTCAATATGCCCGGCAGCGCGCAGATGGGCGAGGCGTTTCCGGCGGCTAGTGCATCTCAGCTACCAAAAAATAAAATCAACTGAGGCGCTTATGTCAAAGTCAACTGACCCGGCAATGTACGACTCAGGATTCGAACGGCTGGAGGGCGAACGATATTTTACCGACGCGTGGATGACCGAGGTACTTATGCGGCATCTTGACGTCGCGGATATACCGGGAGTGCTATGGGAACCGGCGGCGGGACGCGGTGACATGGTGCGTGTGCTGCAGGATTACTGCGCAGACGTGTTCGCCAGTGACATCGATATGAGTGAGTTTGATACTGCGTTGTGTCCTCATATGGAGCATGACTTTATCGAGGGCGACTTCTGCCCCGAGCTTGAGGGTATAGGCGCGATCATAACCAACCCGCCGTTCAGGGACCTCGCGCCGAAGTTTCTCGAAAAGGCATTGTCTTACAAGAGTGTGCGATTCGTAGCGATGTTACTACCCACGGAATTTCCCAGCGCCAAGACTACGAGGCGCATGGAGTTGTTTACGAAACAGCCATTCGCGTACGAGATTAAGATGGTCGATAGGCCGAGATGGGACTGGTGGTTCCGAGAGCCGGAAAAAGGTGAAGGTACGCCCCGAAAGGTATTCTCATGGTTCGTATGGGATCGTGAGTGGCGGGGGCCTTGCACTATATTCTGGGAGAGGAGAGAGCGATGTTAGTAACAATGTTCACAGACGCGTCGATATGTCACATGACGAAGGTATCGGGATGGGGCATGTGCGCTATATCCGACAGGGGCAAGACGCAGGCTAGTGGCACGATGCACAACCCTATGCCGGATTCTGGCTGTGCCGAGCTCGCTGCGATTGCCAACGCGATATTCACGTGTCTGAATAGCGGATTTTTGCTGCCGACCGACCACGTCTTGATCCAGACCGACTCGATCTACGCGTTGAATACACTCGAGGGAATCCCGTTGAATTATTATCGTCGTAGGCCACTCGACTGCGAGATTGCCGAACGGATTCATGACCTCGTAAAGTCAAACACAATTTCGATGTCGGTACGACACGTACAGGGCCATATGGAGCATCTTGGGGGTAAACATTACTCCAACGGTATCGCCGACAGACTTGCTCGCCAAGGAATGAAACTCGGGAGAATATGCTCATGAGCAAGGCACATTTATCCGCCGCACAGGTGATGGAGGCTTCGACTGCCTTACTGTTTGATATAAAGGTAGCACGGCAGAGTCTCCTGCATGAGTTGGCTCAACCGCACAGGAAACGGCCTTGGTATCTGCCGGATAGAGCACTCGCGACTGCTATCGGACAATTGACAAAACCAGAGCTGGAGATCATGGAACAGCATAGACTGCCAGAAGAAAAGACAGTAAGGTCCCTGTTAGACCTCGCCTCTGCAGCAGCCGCAGATGATCCTGATTTTAGGGTAGACGTTGCCGCTGGTGACTTCCAGCTTATCAAGAGACACTACAATCCGAGGAGTAGATAATCATGTGGTGGATCGCATTATATTTGACCATAGGTGCACTTCTCGGTGAGGTGTATGCAAGGGGCACGCCTACTGCGGGAGAGACCCCGAAGTTAAGATACTGGACATATATACTAGGGTCAGTGTTGTGGCCAGTCATCGTGCTCATAGTTATAAAAAGTCTATTCAGCGCCGAAGGACGTCGGGAATTCAGCGAAGAAATAGCGAAGGGGCAAAAGCAGCTCAGAGAAGACAAAGAAAAACAGAAAGGAACGAAAAAATGACAGAAAAAACAGCCGAGATCGGCGATAACGGAGGCCCTTCTATCGCAGGCGAACAGTTGCTATCCTTTATTGAGCGCATCGAGCGACTTGCTGCGGAGAAGAAAGGCCTCGCCGAGGATATCAAGGAGGTGTATGCCGGGGCCAAGGCCGTCGGGTTTGACGTTAAGATCATACGCAAAGTGGTCAGCATCCGCGCGATGGACTCGGCTCGCAGACAGGAGGAGGACGCGCTGACGTTCGTGTACCTTCAGGCAATTGGGTTGGAGTAGCCAACATGCAAAAACGAATATGTATTCCCGGAGCATCACTGGTCCGCGACAAAAACGATATGGTCGTTCACGACAAACGAGGTCGTCCCCTGTGGAACATGCCGAAGCCGGATCATCATGTGAAGCACTTTAATAATGCTGGCGCCCGTGCGGCGTATGACGGCGGTACGATTGGTATTGATGAGGCGACGCATCTCGTACCCGTGTACAGAGGCGGACATGAACCAGCGACCGGCGGGTATCGAGACAGCGCGAGCATGCTAAAAGGCCTGCTACAAGCAGTCTAACATGGGTCGGCGTGAGACTCCGGCGAAAGCTATTCTTCGCGTGCTGAGGAAACACAACGCCACTATAGACGGCGAGTGTTACAAGAAGCACGCGAAGATCAAATGGACTTACCGGGGTGAAAAGCGCATGACTACCTTGGCTCAGACCGGGTCCGACAGAAGGACCATGCTTAACTCTGTTGCTCTTATCCGCAGACAGTTAAGATCGATAGACACGTTAATTGAGGAGAAAAGAAATGAAAGGCCTGATAGTAAACGCAACAGCGTCAGACGTTGAGGTCAGACTCTACGTCCGGCCAGATCAGACCAAATTCGTGAAGGTGCGGCTGCGATCCAAGATGCGATCGAACGTAATCTCGTACAAAGATATTGAGGCTGGCACACATCTCGATGAGCAGAAGATGCGCCACAATGCCGAGGTCGTTGGTGGCGCACTTGCCGAATATCAGACCGGTATGTATGGAGATACCCATGATCCGTCAGACTGCGCACGGGCTGCCCGTGAAGCGTTTATGGAGATGATGTCTGATCTAAGACAACACGAGCACAAGATGCATTGACAGGAGCGGCGTGTGTTGGTACATACCGTCTATGGAGAAGGAGTGTCGCGCGATGACCAAGATTCTGCTAAATGAGTTAGCCGACGTCCTCAAGGTTCATCCCCGTACCGTACTCAGGGCACTGAGTGGTAAGGAGAATACCTACTGGGCGTCAGATCATAATCCCTCGATAGAGGTAGTTGATGTCGCTCTCGCGTATGACATTGAGCTTGATGTGCTGCAGCGGGTACTAAAAGGGCGTGATCATCTGCTCACCTCCCCGGAGGCTGCTGCTCATATATCCTTTATTCAGGATAAGAACGTCCCCCTACGTACGTTCAGATATCGTAAATACCCGACGGCGATACGTACCACGGGTGTAGTTCGATATTCCAAGTTGGCCATCGGTGAGTATCACGCTGTACACGTCAACGTGCGCATCGCCTGAAAAAGAGACGGGAGACCTATAGGTGAACAATGAATGCGGTTCGGCCGTTGAGAAGGCAGTAGAGCTGGCCCGTGACGGATTTTTGATATTTCCGCTGAGGCCTGACTCTAAGGAGCCTTACGGCGAGAGTTGGACCGATATAATGACGTCGGACGAAGATACCATCAGGGGATGGTTCGACTACCGAGAAGGCATGAATTACGGCGTATGTCCCGGTGAGAAGTATGTTATCGTTGACCTCGATCCTAAAGAGGATAAGGACGGCGTCGAGGCCTTCGGCATGTTGGAGATCGAACACGGTGAGATCGACACGTACAGAGTCCGCACGCGTAGTGGTGGGCAGCACCTGTACATGCAGGTCGATCGACCAGCCAGTAACGCGCACTCGTTTCCGGACGGGATAGATGTCAGGGGCGCACATGGTTACGTGGTTGGCCCCGGTAGTAGTGTTGATGGCAAGATATACACAGTGATATCCGACATCGAACCTGCCAAGGCGCCCGATTGGATTGTCACACGGCTGAAGAAATACGTCGTGAAAAACACAGAAGACCGTGAGACCCTTCTCGACCTTGACCAGCCCGAGTCGATAAGCCGGGCACTGAATTTCCTGAGACACAGAGACCCTGCTATCGAGGGCCTAGAGGGTGATAAGCACACACTGCTGACCGCCATGGGTATCATCGACTACGGACTATCTGAAGAGAAGACACTGGAAATCCTGACAAAACCCTTCACCAAGACCGGTGAGACCGAGCCCCTCAGTTGGAACGAGCGCTGTGTGCCTCCGTGGGATATTACCGGCAGGCAGGGCACTCTGGAGGAAAAGGTTCGTAATGCGTGGCGATATCGCGAACGAGATGTCGGGTCAAAGGGTAGTGGGGCCATGTTCGATATAAGCGACGTTCAGGATATCAAGAACATCGCGGAACTGAATGAGCAGGAGGGTAGCGAGGGGCGTTTCGCCCGGATCAAGAGCCATATGTTCAGGGGCGAGTCGATGTTCAACCGCGGTAGGCGCCGTGAGTTTATCATACCCGAGTGGCTTCCAGCCCACGGTATTACTGCCAGTCTCGCGCGCAGAGGAGGTGGTAAGACAGTAGTCATGATCGATCTCGCCCTTCGCGTTGCTTGTGACATGGAGTGGCACGGTAGTCCGATTAAGGAAAACTTCTACTCGGTATACATATGTGGTGAGGATGATGAGGGCGCCGAGGAGCAAGTCAGGGCTTGGTGTCATTTGAATGGACGAGAGCACCCGCCCGAGAGATTTATATTCCTCGATATCATCACCGATCTGATGTCGCCGGAGGATACTAGAGAATGGGCAGAGGCCCTGCGCGACACAATAGGACCTGAAGGCAGAGCCGTGACATTTGTGGATACTTGGCAACGCGCGAGCGCCCGTGGTGGTCAGAATAAAGACGAGGATATGCAGTTGGCAGTCGGGCACGCCGAGGCACTCGCCCGATCTCTATCTGGTCCGGCCGTGATAGCCTTTCATCCACCGAAACACGACGACAGGATGGTCATGGGGTCGTCTGTTATCGAGAATTCGACCGTCGCGATCTGGTCGATGACCGACGCTGGCACAGGCCGCCGTCTGGAGGTCACCCGGATCAAGGGCAAAGGCATAGGCAACTACAAGATGTTCAAGTTCGAGGAGGTATTGCTCGGGGAAACTGACGAATTCGGCAACGAACGCACTGGTGTGGTCCCCGTCAAGACCGGAGGCGTAGCAGATGGCGCTGAGGTCGACGAGGGTCGGTACGAGGCGCGCAAGGTACTCGCCAATGTTCTCAGAGAATTCGAGATGCGTCGTAAGGATACAGACCCCAACTCCACCAAGCACTACGCGATAAGCAAGGTGGCCAAGTTGATCTCCGAATCACTTCCGGAACTGGAGGAGATTGGTGACGATTGGGCCATCGAGATGTTGAACAACATAAGAGAATCGGGATCGATAGCCATATCATCATGGAAGAATGTACGTGATCGGATTACCGAGCTACTGGCCAAAGACCCCGGAGGTTATGACTTTGGTGACGGTTATGCGCTTCGCTTCTACAGAGACGGGGTATCACAGCGATTCAGAATAGAGAAGAGTGGAATCACTTCTTGACAGACGTGACAGTTTATGGTAGGTAGAGGCTGAGAGATGAGAGAGAGAAATGTCAGACAAAATGGTCAAATGCGAAAACACGGGCGAGATACTCCCCGCGGAGGACGCCGTCAATTGCGACGAGTGCGGAGCTGCGTATGCCAGCGACGACCATCTCGACGAAGATCACATGTGCGAGGATTGCGCGGCAAACGCCGTTATAGAGGCAAGACATGCGCGCGAGATAAGATCAGCCTATATGCGCGCCGCAAGATAAGGCTGCTGCCTGCTCGTTTGCGCGACCGAGTATACATCTGTGGGATCACCGGATGCTGGCTATGGTCCGGTAAACGGAACAGCGGCAATGGCTACAGCAAGGTCAGGCACGACGGACGTATATGGATGGTCCACCGACTCGTATACACACTGCTAGTCGGGCTGATACCCAAGGGACTGCTGCTCGACCACAAGTGTCGTAGACGAGCATGCTGCAACCCTAAGCACCTAGAGCCGGTGACATCGGCAGAGAATACACGCCGCGGAGAGGCGGTGATGTTTCGATCGAAGAGAGGATGACGAATGGCTGACCCGATGAAACTGCATATTGAGCATTTCAGAGACAATCTGGAGGATATCACCACTCAGATAAACAAACGTGGCTGGGCCAAGTATGTGCTCGCGATGGACTGCTGCAGCGATTCAAGAACTACTTCCTCTGTGGTATTCCGTATGCCTCGATACCTCGTGCACGAAATAAGAGCTGAAAACCGAGCATACCTTGACGCTGATCACGATGATCCAGTGACACCTGAAGAGGGTGAGATGTCATGTTTGATGTGATAAATGTCAAAGACGTCATATATGGATTCTATTGCGCCGGTAGTATTTGCTTTTTCATCGGATCAGCCATTGCTTGGAAATTCTCATGAATAAGTGTCAAAGGCGTCATTAAAAGGAGTTTATGATGGAAATATTTCTTAGATTGTGTGGGGCGCTAGCAGTTGCATTTCTGCTGTTGCTAGTGTCGGGCTATATTTTCTTGTTCGGTATGACTGACTTATTCGACACTATATTGAGGTGGTTCTGATATTGGGTCGGATGCTGTCAAGGGTAGCAGAGAGGATACCTTCTGTGGATAAAAAACGAAACGTTAAAACACGACTGACAGGTATTACTCACGATGTCGTTGTTGACCGAGCCGCGAAATGGCTGAAGTCAATTGGCTGCGGGGCAGTACTATCCGAGTTACGCACTCACACTCGATCAGGCGAACAGCCCGACGCCATAGGATGGCGCGACGGTGTATCAATATTAGTCGAATGTAAAACATCTCGCTCGGACTTTTTTCGAGATGCGAAGAAGCGTTTTCGTATCCAACCTGAGCTGGGTATGGGTGACTGGCGCTTTTACATGTGCCCGGATGGGGTGTTAACCCCGGAAGACATGCCCGAAGGCTGGGGTTTGCTTTCGATCAAAAGTAAGCGTGTTCTGCGCGCACATGGTTTTCCAGCGAATACGATGTGGTCTCACAAACCTTTTGAAGGTGAGAAGACCAACGAGGCTATTATGCTTGTTTCGGCGTTACGAAGATACCAGACTCGTGCTGGTGAGTTGAGAGGACTTACTGAGTGACCCTGAGTTTCAACCCTAAAACAGATGGATTTATCCTGACATCTAACGACGCTGTGCGCGCTAGGGCAGCCGGACTGACTCTTTCCACGCGTATAAGGGGACCGCAGGGTGAGAAGGTGTGGTATACGGCCGACAACGCCATGAACCCGACACACAATCCATACGCCGCACTGCCTTTTATATCTGAGGCGGATGCCGGGGCCAAGGCGCGACTCGGTAGGCTGTACACCGACTATAAGGCCTCTTGGGCTGATAGTTGTGATGAGGACTACCCGTCGCCTCCGGGCATGGAATATATGCCCTATCAGAAGGCTGGGGTTTCATACGCGCTGAAACGAGGTAACTGCCTCATCGGGGACGAACCTGGTCTCGGAAAAACTATTCAGGCGATAGGTGTCGCGAATGCTATCGAAGCGCAGCGAGTCCTCGTGGTCTGTCCGGCATCCATCCGTCTTAATTGGCAGCGTGAGATATGGGCTTGGTCCACGATGCAGAAATTGTCGACATATCCGATCCTCAAGGCTTCGGACGGTGTGAGCCCTGTTGCCAACTTCGTGATCATATCATACGATCTCGTCCGGAAAGAAGCACTGCACGAGGCCTTGTATGAGCTCGATTGGGACATGATAATTCTTGACGAGGGTCACTATCTTAAAACGCTGGAGGCTCTGCGCACGAGGGCTATATTTGGGGGAGGTACAGGCGCGTTTAAAAAGAAACATCTCTCCGAGAGAACGGGGCGTATCCTCACGCTGACAGGGACTCCACTCCCTAATCGGCCCAGAGAATGTTATACTATAGCAAAAGCTTTGTGTTGGGAGTCGATCGACTGGGCCAACTACGACGATTTCACATACCGGTATAATCCCTCCGGACGTGTGTCGGATAATTATGTACGTGAGGAGAAAGGTCGACTGCCGGAACTGAGGGCTCGACTGCGTTGCAATTTCATGGTCCGTCGACTCAAGGCCGATGTACTAAAAGACCTGCCGGACAAGCGATACGAGATGAGTTATGTGGAACCGAACGGCGCGATCAGGGAAGTGTTGGCCCGAGAGAAGCTGATCGACTTCGACCCGCGGACGTTTATCAATCCTGATTTCGGCATAGACGGCCAGATTGCTACGGTTAGGCGTGAGATGGGCGAGGCTATGGTGCCTCGGGTGGTCGAACATGTGAAGTATCTTCTCGATATCGTAGGAATACCCAAGCTGGTTATATTCGCGCATCACAAGAACGTGATCGCTGCACTGGTCGAGGCCCTCCACAAATACGGCGTTGTCGTGCGAACAGGTGGTCAGGGCTCCGTAAGACAGCAGCGGGCTATCGACGAATTTGTCGCCAGAGTTAAACTGCGGATATTTCTCGGGCAACTTGACACTATGGAAGGTGCTGATGGCCTTCAGGCCGTATGCGACCGCTGTCTGTTCGCGGAGCCAGCATGGACGCCGGGACGTAATGAACAGTGTGTCGACAGGTTGCACAGATACGGTCAGCACGGCAATGTGATCGCACAGTTCATGCTCGCCGCAGGAAGTTTTAACGAGATGGTTCTCAAGGGTGTTTTGGTTAAAGCCAAGAGTATCCACGAGACACTGGACGAAGGAGGATATGTCAAATGAACTATTCAGAGAATGAAGGGTCTGTAAGAGCGTCGCTCTTTAAAACGAGCGGTAAATGGTATAGTGACTACGCAATCGACATGAGCGCTGTTTATTACACTGCAAACATACATGACGCGCTAAAGTCTGCTGTCAGGAAGGACCATCCTCACCTGATGAATGACTCCTACAAAGGATGGCGTCTCGTAGTACTTGAGCCTTACCACATGCACAGCCACCCACTGATGATAACCCTCTGACCGAAGGATGCGCCTAACGTACAACAACATACGAATATTCACGCAGTGAAAATAAGAAGGAGATAGTAGATGCCTTTAACGAGCAAAACACCGATTGAGACGATGGTTGACATCGAGACACTCGACACCAGACCGACATCAGTTGTGCTGTCGATGGCAGTAGTAACTTTTACGCAGGACGAGGGACCTATCGACGAGGCTGAATATACTCTTGAGATACAGTCTCAGATCGACCGAGGTCGCACGATCAGTGAAGATACCCTGATCAACTTCTGGATGCAGCAATGCGAGGAGGCTAAGAGTCGAGCATTCACAACGCAGCGACTCGATACTGACTGGGCGCTACAAAACATGATCAAGACGTCCCTGATAGGAGTCCCTATATGGGCGAATTCACCGTCTTTCGACCTCGTGATCATTGAGGACTTGTTTCGCAACTATGGTATATTAGAAACCCCATGGAATTATTCAAAGTCTCGCGACGTCAGAACATTGCGCGCAGAGGCCAATATCGAACCGGAATGGCAGCCCGCCGTACAGATCGAAGGTGTCAGACACACACCAACCTATGACTGTCTGTGGCAGATAGAACTCGTGCGCGAGTGCCGCAGACGACTACATAAACTTTGACAAATGAGACAAAGTCTGATATAGGTTTTGACAGAGATGACAAACAGCCAATAAACAGCCAATAAACAGCCAATAAAAATCTAAGGAGTCGACGATGACTGTTAATGTACACAGCATACGGGTAATCTATACTCGTGAAAAGCAACCAAAGGACTATGAAAAAGCAGTCCCCACTATCGAATTCAGTGCATCTCTTGAAGATGGCGCCGACCATGTTGAGGCGGGGCTCAACTTGATGCGCGACGCATGTGATATCGTGTACAGTGCTCTCGGTATGGCCACGCCTAAGCCGGTAGCCACCCGACTTGGTGAACCTTCGGCCACTTCAGATGAACCTGCGGCCGCCGCTCCTGAGCCTGTCAAGAAGGCCCCGGCCAAAGTTTCTGAAACCACTGCCGAGCCAGCGAAGAAGGCTCCTGCCAAGAAAACCGCCGCCAAGGAAACACCGCCTGTAGATGATGGGTTACCTGACGATGGGCTGCCAGAGGAAACGACTCCTGAGCCAGCCAAGAAAGCCGCAGTCAAGACGGCGGATAGTGAACTGCCTGACGATGGCTTGCCCGACGATGCTACGAATGATGATGACGTTATGAATGCTGAGGACCTGCAAAAGTATGTCGCCAGTGTGGTGACCAGTAAGAAGCTGAATGTCGCCAATATGAAGAGTATTATGAGCTCGTTCGGCGCAAGTCGCGTCTCTGAAATCCCAGAGGACAAGCGCGCGGCGTTCCGCGAAGCAGTCGAGGCCGCCGTCAGTGGCTGATGATACTATCATGATAGAGGAGGTCGCGCACAGTAAGCGCGGCGCATCCGGCGCACATCGATGGATGAACTGCGCCGGCTCTATTCCCCTGACTGACAAGATCGTCGCCAAGATGAAAAAGTCGGAACAGGATTCGTTCTTCAGGGGAGGCCCAGAAGAACGAATCCTGTTCCGACTTTTTCATCTT